>Ga0228710_1000212_pt1 | contig 59602 bp, 35 predicted proteins | sample MedpolnodulmetaG_FD_177995 | JGI IMG/M metagenome (GOLD analysis project Ga0228710, IMG submission 177995) | Root nodule microbial communities from Medicago polymorpha collected in Santa Monica, California, United States - pink nodules | ecosystem: Host-associated > Plants > Roots > Nodule... | reverse complement strand
CGACAAAAAAAAAAAAAACTCACGACTCTTCTCATATTTTCGAAACTTAAGTCAATATTTCACTCATTAAAATAAAGAGATTCATTATCATCTATCACTAAGAAAGATCTACATCATGGTTGAAGTCTTAAACAATTTTTCAGTACTTATGAAGGTATTCATATGGTAAATCCTCAGGTGAAACAGGATTGAGGGTGAAACTATCAGTTTTTTGGACAAGGTGAAGCTATCAAGCTATCAATCTTGTAGAGTTATCGGAGAGTGTGGGGGAGTGTCCTGGTTTGCTTCATAATGTTGTTTTGCAGGAAACATCGAGTGATACTTGGCGGTGGTTACTAGATCCAATCCATGGTTATTCGGTCCGAGGAACATATCACTTCCTTACTACTTCAGGGACAGTTGTTGATAGATCGTTGGTTGACGATGTTTGGCACAGGTTTATTCCCTCAAAAGTGTCCTTATTTGTGTGGTGCCTCCTTCGTGACAGACTGCCTACTAAAAATAATTTGGCAAGGCGGAGAGTCATTCAAGCAACAGACAAACAAGGACACCTTTGCATTATACATCTACTATATTTTAGTTTTTTTAATAAGTGTGATTTAGTTTTTTTAACAACAACACCTTCGTTTTTTTAATAACTTCCTATAGGAAGTTACAAACTACTATATTTTAGTTTTTTTAATAAATGTGATTTTTTTTGGTTTTGTTTATAATATGGGACGGAGGGAGTAGTTTTTATAAATTTCCAATAATTTTGGATACAACAATTTCTGTATATTTGTATCTGCTCAACTATCACAGCATTTTCCTCCACAAAAAATTGCTGCATCCATGAATTTGATTAACTTCACAAAGTTAGGTCTTAACGTCATTCCAATATTTGATTACTTGACGTCCCCAAACAATTACCAGCCGTTATATTGCGGAAGTGAAACAATCAGTTTATAATAATTTAATAATAATGCAAAAAATTTCATGTCATTTTCAATTATGAATGAATCGTCGTGATTTCTCCGAATGTCATATGATAAATGAAAGATAACAAAGAGAATCAATCCAAGTAAGTATTCAACTTGATCCAGCTCAAAATTATGGCGAGACAAGTTCTTATTTTAATTAGCTTATCTATTTTTATTTTTTTACATTAAAGAGAATTTTACTAACGAAATTGAAAATAATATCAATTTTCGATTCATATGCAATCCAGATTTCAAAGAGCATTTTTTCTTTTTCTCTTTAGCACTTTTTCTTTTTTTAAAAATAATTGTCACTTTAAAATACCAATGCAACATTTATTATTTTTTCCATTATTATACCCTTATTTATTGAATTTCGTCCAACTTAACTACTCCACTAACTACAATTAATAAGAGTGTTTTAATAAATGATACTAATTTTACCACTGAAATCAACACAATTAATCATTTCCTTAATAATTGTGCACAAACCTTAAACAACTGCTCTCTCCGTTCTAAATTATAAGCAAAAAAACTCATATTCTTTATCCCAAATTATAAGGAAAAAAATCAACTTTTATCATATTTAATTATGTTATTTCAAAATCATCTTTTCCAATTCGTTTTCTCTATAATCAACAACCAATGAATATTTTTTTTACATCTTCCTATAAAACTTATTTCAAGGATAACACAAAAAACTATGTTACAAATTACTATGTTTTAGTTTTCTTAATAAGTGTGAAATTATTATTTTTGCTTATAATATGGGACGGATGGAGTATTATTTAGATACTGAGAGAGCAGGTAACTTGATTGACTTCACACCTAACATTTAAAAAATTTAAACTATAAAAACATAAATTAAATCTGATGCAATCCTCAATAATAGAGTCGACATACGTGAAAGATTGTATATAAGTATTCAACGCCAAGACCACATTAGAAAAGACATGCCTTTCACAAATTTTAAACCTTACTGCTTAGCTGAAACTTCTTCAACGTTTGGATCTGATAATAAAAAGACTTGCCAACAACTAGTAGTAACAACAACACCTTCGTTATCTCTCAACACAACACCAATACCTCAGTTATCGGTCAGACATGCTGCATCAATATTAAACTTATAAAAATCACTAAAAAGAGGTGTCCAACTAACATCATATATTAAGTTAGACCTCCACTTTGTGTCTTCAAGAACATCGTGCCAGTTTATTTGCTTCTTCTATTGACTACCTTTGAATAATTTTTTGACCTTAATTTTTTTGCGTTTTATAATAATGTTTTTTTCTTCAAGTAGGGCGGTGAATAGAAATTCACATTTTTGAAGGAGAATAGTGGGGTGTCCGGAGTTAAAACTCCGATTCTACATATAATATGCAATGTCCCCTAAATAAGTGGGATGTCCGAAACTCACATTGTTTGCACGTCGGTGGACCCCCGCCCCCACGTGCGCGTTAGGGTTGTTCACATATGTCATTGTGCATTTGCGGTATTCAACGTTGGTTCAAGCATTTTGCGTTCTCCAATTCATTGTTTCATGCATTCAACTTCATGAATTTTCTAGATTCGTGTTCATTTTCTTTGTCTTTAGATTCACCATTCTTTATAGATTTGCGTGTAGGGTTCAATCGCGTACTGGGTGTGCTCGATCTGATGCTTTAAACATTGGTGCGGCTGAGTCTCAGGTGTGTGTGGGTTTAGACTTTGAAGTTCACATTTTTCCCCGTTCATGTTTAGACTTTGTGTTGTCCTATTCAGCAGCGAAACTAGTCTAATTTTTATGAGATGGTCAAATATAAAGAAGAAATAAAATATATTTTAAAAACTAATATATATTTTTTTTTAACACTAATATACTAAACTTAATCGATAAGTAAACTAAATTCACAATGTATTTTACTTTAATTTAATGAAACAATAACAAAGAAAATAAAAGCTAACACTAATTATTTGCAACAAATAAGCTCTATGATATCGTTGGTTTTATCTTATTACTCGAACTTGATTTTTTATTTTTTTTTGGTCAGGTAGCCTAGTGGCTAGAATTCACCTTATAAGGTGAATAAGTTGAGTGTCCGAGGTTCGAACCCTAACCCCTGCATATAATAATGCATTGTCCTACCAACTGAGCTATGCTCACGGGACACTCGAACTTGATTTTCTAATACGAGTAAAAGACTTTAAAACACTATTATGAAAGAAAAAAATAATAAAAATGTACAAGGGGAAATAAAATGTGCACTTCATTTGACATATATTGGTGTAAATAAGCAGAGGACAAGTATCACCTCCTAACTTGACACAATATAACCTTGCAAACTCATGCATGTACGCCACGTAACATGTAGATCATTGCTGGCTCTTTCTACTTTCTCCATCTATTTTTCTCTTTACACCCCTCACCTTTTCTGCATACGTCAACCAAAGTATATATAATATATAGTTCTTTCCCTACAAAACCATGAAGGGAAAATTAGGTGAATATCATATTGAGCAAAGCTTAATTAACTCAAAGAGAAAACATCAACATGTCTGTGGAAATGGAGAGGGAATCAATGATAACTGAGGCTCATAATGCGCCTGTTACTGCTCAGAGAAGGGTTAGAAGCGACTTGGAAACTTTTATTCCAAAGCCATGTAAGTTTCAATTCTTTAACTTCATTTTCTTACAATTTATTTCCTCAAAAATAAGGTAAAAGAAGTTCTAACAACACAAGTTCATACACTTTATATATTGGAAAAACTCAAGTTCTATAAGATATCATATTATGTGGTAAAACTTGAGATATCCTACACTTTATATTGGAAAAACTCAAGTTCTATAAGATATCATACACTTTATATATTTCTTTCTCTTTTTCATGTGATCAACTTGGTCAGACATGGCTAGAGCATTGACAACTCCTGATACAAGCCATCCACAAGGAACACCAGGCAACAAGCACAACAACTTGACTGTTCTTCAACAGCACTGTGCTTTTTTTGATCAAGATGGAAATGGAATCATTTACCCTTGGGAAACTTACACGGGTAAGACACTTGATTTTTTCATTATTTCCAACCTTTTTTCAATTTGAGGCTTCCATGTTCCAAAGAGATGAATGATTCTTGACCTAAATAATTTTTCAGGGTTTCGTGCTCTTGGATTTAATGTGATTGTATCAGTTATTATGGCCATTTTCATCAATCTTGCAATGAGTTATCCCACTCTACCTGTGAGTCATTCATTATTCTTGCAATGAGAATACTTTGAATCTAAAGATTTATGTTTGTTAATGGCTCTTTTAATTATGTTTCTCCTATATGCAAAAATGGTTAGGGCAATTTAAGTCTTGTATAGAATAAAGTGTACTTTTTTAGTGTCTTGAAAAAACCATTTGTTAAGCCATGATAAAGAATTGTGATGTTTTACAGTACTGGTTTCCTTCACCTCTTTTTCCTATATACATACACAACATGCATAGAGCAAAACATGGGAGTGACTCTGGAGTCTATGATACAGAAGGACGGTAAGTGATGCTAAATTGAATAGTCATAAATTAGTTTTCTTAGTTTTTGTAATTTATTCAACAATTTTTCTTTTATTTAGTAAAGGATATAGTAAGGAAAATACTAACGAGTGTCTTCGGACTCTCTTTAAGAACTTTAAATGGCGAACACTCTTTAGCAAGATCCATAAGCCCAAAAGCCCAAATATTAATTATGCAACTATATATATCTTGACTATGAAGCCTCATGAACATTTATCTATGTTTTATGAAATGACATGCAGTTTTGTACCAGCAAATTTTGAGAACATATTTACCAAGTATGCTCTTACAGTACCTGACAAGCTAACACTTAGAGAATTATGGAACATGACTGAGGGAAACAGAAATGCATTAGATCCATTTGGCTGGTAAGTGATCACTTTATTGTAGAGTTTATTGATTAATTAGTTAATTATTGACATATATGAATGTTTGCAGGGCTGCAGGTAAATTGGAATGGGGGTTTCTATATGTACTAGCTAGGGATGAAGATGGTTTTGTGCCTAAAGAAGCTGTTAGAAGATGCTATGATGGGACCATATTTGAATATTGTGCAAAAACAATTGCTGCTAATAAAGATGAGGCCAAGATGGGTTGAACTCAATTCTCAATTAGTGGTGTGCAAATTGTGATGTAACAAAATATGAAGAAGATTTCAGATCTAATTATAAAGTATCTCAAAACTGCACTTGCACCATGTGACTGTTCTCTGGTATATATCCTGTAATATAATCCTGTTGGAACACTACTACTTTGTTTAGTAAATATAAATTATAAAATATCTGGTTCATGTTTTTTTTTTAAACATTAATTTCTGATACTTATCTAGTAGTTTAGTTTGTAATGTAATCTTGTTGGGATACTGCTACTCTGTTTGGCACAAGTTCCTTCTTTAACAAGAAAAACTACTTTTGCAAAGACTTGTCGGTATAAATTCTCTAATATTAAGTTGTCTTGATTATTTTTTCTTAGAATTTTGTTTTGTGTTAAAGTTTCTTTTATTTTATTCCTAGACAAAATTAAGTATCCTATCTTTTCTCAGGAGCCACAATTAATATTCACCTCTACTTATTTTTAAGTTTAAGAAAAATAATTTTTCTTAACTGAAAATATTTTGTTCCTAGACTAAATTAAGTTTTCTATTTTTTCTTAGGGACCCATACGAGTTTTCACTCTATTTTTTTTTTTGAAGGAAGTTCTCACTCTATTTATTTATTTATTTAATTTTAATTTTTTTTTTGAGGGGTCACTTTTAATTTATTTGTTTTCACTTAATGAATTTTCCTCTAAAAACTTAAATGAATTTTGGTTATTCCCTGAATTGACAAAAATATCTGTCAAATCTCTTTAAAATTTTCTATCAATACCTTTTCCAATTTCTCTACATGTTCTCCTCTCTCTCATTTTTTACTTTCTTGATCTTTCTCTCATTTTTAGAGTTCGAACCCAATTTAAGTTGTTTTTTTGTCACACCTCTTTACATTCTTTTCTCCATTATTTTGTTTGTAAAATGAAATATAAGTTTTATAAGTTTTGTTTTGTTACCTATGGAATGAGATGGTGGGTTTTGAAAGGAGTGTGTTACAATGCATGTTTCCATATTTAGATAGTGGACGAGTTGGGGTGAATAGATACAAAGTTTTTCATGTATCATCAGAAATGCTTTTTCAAAATTATTTTATAGAACTATGTGATATTGGAACTTTAGAAAGAGGCAGATAATCAATAGTTTAATCGATCTAGAGAATCAATTGACAATTTCTTTTATATGACAAGTCAATATACAAACAAGTTGATTAATCCTCAACTCAAGGAATTTACAATAGCAAACAAAGATGAGGAATTAAACAAAACAAATATCAATGCTAATAATTAAATAACAAGATAATTTGTGGTTTTTACTTCACAATTTTGCTCAAGACCTATAGAATACTTTCCCCCCAATTTAGATAAATTAGACAAAAGATGTAATTTTTGTTTCACAAATATTTTTCTCATAATTTGCAGAATTATCAAAGTAAGTAAATGAGTTTTTTTTTTTAAATTTTGTTTATATTTTTTTTATAATTATCTTTGCTTTTCTTTGATTATGATTTTTTGAACTCCTTCCAGAAAAGGTTGAATTTGTGAACATGATTCTTGAAGTTTAAAGGTTAGAAAAATTATTCACAAAGAAATTCAATTTTCTTATTCAAATTACAAAAACTAAAATTGAATTAAAAACTGAGTTTTTAAAAGACACTCAGAATCTCAGTTCATACCGGTTCAAATGTATTGTCCTCACTTTTTTTTTAATCAGCAAAAGTTTATTAAAAATCCGATCTCTGCACAAAACGAATATAGATCGGTGAAGCACAAACAAAAGACGCTGTATATAGGCGGAACACTTGAAAACAAAACACCAAAAGAGAAACCCCTGCGATCAACACCCAAAAGTACATCACCCACCAAAATAAACAACCCCACCTAAAAAAGACTCCTATACAACCGACCACTGAAAAACGACATCCATAACATCATTCGTCGCTACTCACCTCCAAAAGATCATCCTTGTAACAGAAAACCCAATCCTCATCACCCAAACTGAGCCACATCCACCTTATCTAAATTTCAATCAGCCTCCACCACCGCACAACCTCCAGTCTACTTAAAGAACACCTAAAAAAGCCCAAAACCAATCTTGAACCAAAGAACTGACTTCCGATCTCGAATCAAAAGTGATCGGCCCACCAGACTTCAGAACCAAATCAGAAGGCCACCTCACCCCCGGTACACCAGAGAAATACCAAGCCAGTCAAAACAAGATTGCAGAAGGACACTAGCTCCCGATCTCGAAGCAAAATAACAGGCCCACCAGCACCCAACACACAAAAAGTAAGACAATCGGCATGATTTGTGATTGTGCAAAACATCAATCAAATCTGAAAAAGGAAGCTGCTCAGTTCGAATGACACCCCCACAACCACACGCCACCGCCACCACCTCAAACTAATCACCACCACCACCACTCCTCCCCATCATCACCACCAAACTAACCCGCCAAACCGCCTCACCAAGAAACAAACGTCCACACAAATACAAATCAAGAGGAAGACGAAAACCAACAACAAAACACGGGCAACGACGCCGATTTGAAGTGGAAACACAATCCTGATCCTATAAAAGTGGTCATCGGTGACAAGGAAAAGGCACCACCACCATCACACCACCACCACCACTTCCGCGCATCATCACCACCACCTCACCACCACACACACAACAAAAACAACACCAAACCACCACAACTGTTATACCCCACCGCCTTTCAAAACATCTCCAAACCAAAAGGGACACACAGATCTCGACACACCAAATCTGAAACCTCAAATTTGAACGCAAATCGAAACAACGGGAAATGGAAACCGGAGGCCAACCAAGAGTGTACGTAGCGGTTGTAAACAACACCACTGTGGCAAATTTCGTGAATGACCCAAAACAGATTTCGAAAGTAACGAGAACGAATGGCTTGCGCTGCTAGATTGCAAAGGCGTGGCTGGCTCTCACCGTAACGTGTGGGTCTCGTGCGATGGTGAAAGGCTGTACAGTCGACTCGGATCTGAAACAAACCACCACGAAGCCAAAAACGAACCACCAAAGTGGACAAAAAAACACCTAGAGGGGAAGAATAAACCACCATAAACCGCCCTGAAAACCACCATGTCCAAACCGTCGGAAGAAAAACTTAGCGCCACCTCCGCGCCGATGACGTGGGGTAACGGTGGTGCCGTCGTGAAACAGCGCGAGCACCACCTTGCTGCCGGATCTACATCTTGAAAAAATGAACGTTTGGATATTGAAGGAAAAAGAGAGGTGTACGGTAGTTTGGATCTAGATAGAAGGCAGAGCTTGAGTTTCTAGAGAGAGAAAATATCTTTGTTCTAAAAAAAAAGTTATTGTGCTCACTAATAGCGTATACATTTAGTCCCATTGCCATAGGCAACATATTTTTTGGAAAGATAGACGCTAACACTTGTAATTTATTTTTTTTGAAAGAACTAATACTTGTAACTATGAACGGTGTTTTTCCAGAAATTTTGACTTTGATTAAAAGAAACATGGAGATTAGATGTTTGTGAATTTCAAAGTTTAACAAACCCAACAAACTATGTTTATATTTTTCAATGACATCAATAATATAACAAGTATAACATAAATTCTTATATTTTTTAATGACACCAATAATACAATATCATTATAGAAAAATTTTGTTGATGGATATAATTAAAATAATGAAAAAACCAGTCCAAAATCCCTTATTTTCTTTATATATAGTATAAGTTATTAACACTCGCCGTTTGTTGATTCGATTACAAGAAAATTCACTCATCCTAAGAATTTGCACTCCTAATTCTTCAAATCCTTCAATTTTAACCTTTGATAACCAAGAACCCTAAACTAGTCTTCAAGATTTCACCTTGATCTTGCACAAACTTCATGATTTGACAATTCAAACTCTTGAAATTCACCAATCTTGTGCTGAGCTTCCAATCAAAGCATAAACAACTTTGAATTCGAGAAGTTTATGCACACTATTTTCCTTTAGGTTCGCAATCGATACATGCTTGTATCCTTTAAAACACTCAATTGCTTACAATTGTTTTTCCTATAGTACTCATGAATATCTGATACCAGGTCGGTCTAATATATCCATGTCGGTCTACAATAAGAGTTGTGGATTTTAATGTGATTGATAGATCTTTAGTATACATAAAATGTCTCTTCTTCTTATAGCTTGCAACACCCGGTCGTTCTAATATATCCATGATGTTATCCTTAGAAAATTTCTTTGCTAAATTATTCTTAAAACTTTCAAAATATGTGGGGATTGTCGTAAATTTTGAGTATATTTCCGAAGTTTTAAATAAAGAGTCTCATAATTTTGACTTGGTGAAATTCTTTTGGCCATATCATATGTTTGATCTCTCTAAGCTTTTCTATCTCCAGTTTTCTATTTTCTCATTAGGACAAATTCCTGCTATCAACAATTAATGGAAAACCTTAAGGACATTGCGTTCTCGCATGTCTCAAACTTCACTTTGCAAATCTTCGTAATCGATTCAGATACATCGTGTCAGTTTCAACTTTCAACAACAACCACATACATCGATATTGTGTTGTTAGACATGAAACACATCATTATTTTTTGTCAAGACATGATACACATCTTTAATTTGAAGTATTCGTACTAGTTTTTATTGATATTGTTTTTTTTTTATTGATATTTGGTTTGATTGATGATTAGTTTGATTATTCTGAATTTGTGAACAATTATTCTGTAGGAGAAAAAGCTGGGGAACTCCTGAAACCAACTTGTTGATTTTTCTTTAACGTAAATTTTTTACTTTCGAATTAGTTTAACGTAAAATTTACATACACAACTACCATATGAGCTATAATGATCGAACTAAACCAATAGGTTTGGTTTTATCTCTTATTATCTAGACTTATCATTTTTTTGAATATTGTGTTAAAAATCTTAAAACTACAAGACAAAAAAAAAAGAAAACATATACATACAACTATACAAAGAGTGAAAAAATTGTGTTTTTCCATTTGACATGTATCTGGTGTAAATCCACATAAGACAAGCATATCACCTCCTAACTTGTCACATATATAAACTTGCAAATTCGTGCATGCACGCCACGGAACATGTGGATCATGCTGTCCCTTGATACTTCGTCCATCTATAGTTTTTCCCGAGCCTCTCCCCTTTTATACATATGCATGTCTAGGAAGGGTTCTCACCATTTGAAGTATTATACTCACGCAGTTTTACACTAAATTTTACACAATAGGTTGTTTCTAAAACTTAAATCCACAAACTTTTAGTCACTTGATGCAACTTTATCGGATGTGCCAAAGCTTCCCTTTTGTGGTTAATTACATTATTTTATGAAATTCATGATATAATTGTTTTTTTTAAAAAAATATCAGTTAAACTATTGTCAAAGGAAAATTATATTCTTTCATACTAAAGTAACCTATTTTTTTCTTCCTTAAAATATTTGTTTTTTTTTTGAAAGAAAAAAAAAAGCATTCTGCAGTATATACATGTGGCCGGTCTAAAGGAATGCAAGTAAGGTAGTCTTAGGCCTCAAATGTATATTCTAATCAATATTATCAGTTTTATTAGTATCAATTTTTGGTCTTTATTGTATAAATTTCACTCTCTAATTTTACTATTACTTAATTCAGTAAAAAATTAATCAATCATGTTAATTTTCACTGAGGCTCATGATGAAAATTAGGTGCATATATAGAAAATATCGAGAATATATAATAGCCTAGAGTGAGTTAAAGAAAAACAAATATATATTGATCAAAATGGTTGTGGAAATGGAGAAGGAATCAATGATAACTGAGGCTCATAATGCACCTGTTACTGCTCAGAGAAGGGTTAGAAGCGACTTGGAAACTACTCTTCCAAAACCATGTAAGTTTCAATTCTTTAATTAATTTTTTTTTTCAATTCCATTAATTTCAAGCTAAAAGTAGTGTCTAAGTTCTAACCCCAATAGAGAGATATCTAAACACAAGTTCATACACTATTTTAGAAAATATTCAAGTTCTATAAGGCGTAAGAGAGTGAATTTGTAATAGAGCCTGTAAAATTCTCATTTAATTGGTTACATTATTAGTTAATGGATTAAATTTTTATAAAAAATGTATATAGATAAAATAACCATTTTTTTCTTTGAATTTATGAAAGTCAATCAATTTAAATTAAAAAAATGTATATAGATAAAATAACCATTAATTCTTTGGAAAACATCCATTAAAATCCAGAGTATTTTATATTAAATTCATTGACCAAATGGATAGTAGAGTATTTATATTTTACACTTTTTGTGTATAGTAAACAATTTAATTTTTTCTTCTTCATGTGACTAACTTTGTCAGACATGGCTAGAGCATTGAAAGCTCCTAATACAAGCCACCCACATGGAACACCAGGCTATAGGCACCACAACTTGACTGTTCTTCAACAACATTGTGCTTTTTTTGATCAAGATGGTAATGGTATCATTTACCCTTGGGAAACTTACTTGGGTAAGAATTTTGAATTCCAACAATTTTGGTCTTTATATTGTCTAATCCAAAGTTTTTCAATTATTGATCGTAAGAAATTTTCAGGGATACGTGCTCTTGGATTTAATTTGATTGTTTCAGTTATTATTGCTATTGGCATCAATGTTGCAATGGGTTATCTTACCCAGCCTGTGAGTCATTTATTCTTCTTAAGCATATTTTGGACCTACAGATTTATGTATGTTATGGTAAAAAATATATTAAGATTTTTTTAGGATAAAATTATACAACTGGTCCTTCCAATTATGTTTCTTCTGTATGTAAAATTGTTAGGATAATTTAAGTCTTGACTTAGGCACATATATAGAATAAAGTCAACATTTTGTGGAAACAAATTCATTTGGAAAGTTAAGCATTGATAAAGAATTGTAATGTTTACAGCATTGGTTTCCTTCACTCCTCTTTCCTATCTATATACACAACATGCATAGAGCAAAACATGGGAGTGACTCTGGAGTCTATGACACAGAAGGACGGTGAGTCATGTTAAATTGAATAAGACTATTCCTCAGATTAGTCGGCCCTTAGACCGAATGTTGATTTTAAAATTTTATTTGGTAAAGCGTCGCTCATTTTGAAACGAATGAGTAACATTTTCCAATTCTATATTAAGGTTAGACATAACTATGTGACTATATATTTTGACTATGAAGCCTCATTCACATTTATTTGTTTTCATTTAATGAAACGACGTGCAGTTTTGTACCAGCAAATCTAGAGAACATATTTAGCAAGTATGCTAGGACAATACCCGACAAGCTGACACTTGGAGAGATATGGAACATGACTGAAGGAAACAGAAATGCATTTGATCCATTTGGCTGGTGAATTTCTGTTCAGTTCTCAACTCAAGTGATCACATTGTTGATTTGTTGTATACTAGTTTGTTAATTTGTCCAATTATGGTATAATTGAATCACTGACATATATGAAATGAATGTTGGCAGGGCTGCAAGTAAATTGGAATGGGGAGTTCTGTATGTTATTGATAGGGATGAAGATGGTTTTGTGTCTAAAGAAGTTGTCAGAAGGTGCTGTGATGGTAGCTTATTTGAATACTGTGCTAAAATGAATGCTGCTAATAAACAAAAGGCCAAAATGGGGTGAACTCAATTCTCAATTAGTGGTGTGAATTTGATGTAACAAAATAAAGAAAGTTTATTAGGAACTTGAGTTATATGTGATTTCATTTTCAATTCCTCTCATCCCCTCTTTCTTCCTCTTCTATTTTTTGTTTTATTCTCACTAGTCCGATTTTCAAACATATAAAGAAAAAAAATTACTACTTGAAAGATACAATAAAAATGTTTTTCTATTATAAGAAGTCTAACGACAAAACTTAAACGTTAAATTTTGAGAAGTGGAGAATTGCGGATTTGAAACCCTTCTCAACATATCAAATGTTTTTGCAACATTATATGATATGAGGTGCTTACGAAATAAAACAATAAAATAGTTTATTACAAATAATGTTTCGGATAGGGCTATAACCCAATCCAAGGATTTAAAGTCCCAATAAGACGCTTGGTTAAAAAGCATACCACCAAAGCCACCACGAGGGCACAAAATAAGCGAAAGGAATCCAAAGTTAATCTCAATCCTCTAACCACAATCACATGGCTGTTCGAACAATGTGTCGATTGTCGAGTAAGCCGCACCTGCCTACCAATATTACTCCCAATTGGCAACTTCAACCTCCTATATAAGGATCTCCTACCGAACAAAGGTATGCAATTTTTTCTAAAAAAAAAAACTCTAAACACCGTGAACTCTCATTTTGAGAATTAAAATGTTTTGCAAATACACCGCACTTATCCCAAAGAAGAACATCCGCCAACACATACTTCATTCGTACTCTTCGATCATAGACAAATCAAATACTCTTTTCGATCATTATTATAAGCAAAACTTTATTTTTTAGATACATTGGATAATTAATGTATCTAATTTATAATAAAGATTAAATGCACTAATCATTCAATGTATCTAAAAAATAAAGTTTTGTTTATAATAATGACAGAACGAGTGCATTGTTAAGTCTTAAGGAAAGATATAAAAAGGGTATTTTGGGAAAATACGTTAAATAATCTGTGTGAAAGGGTATGTACGTATTTTATGAGGTGTAAGTAGTAAAAAAAATATAGTTACAGTTGTGATTGGGTAAGGGTTATAGCTATACGATGGCAAGGGTTTAGAGAAAGACAACGCAGAGTAAAGTGACAGAGACGATACTCCGCCTTCTCTTTCTCCGCCACCGCCGGTTAGTTTCACTTCCATTCTTCCATTTTCGTTCCTTTACAATTCTTCTTTCCATTCTACTTTTTATTTCTAATCGAATCACAATTCTAATTTATTTATTGAAAAAAATGTATACAATTCACTGTTTATTGTTGTTTCATTCGTGAAATTCACATGATTTTTCTCTTAATTTTCAATTACATTACATTACATGAACTTGTATTTTACTATGTTTTAGTCACTCGTTCATCAATTCTTGAAATGCACTATGAATAAATGCGTCAAATGTTAAATTAACATATGGGGTGTATTTTGAATTTTGTTTTTCTGGGGAAAATGGAGATTGTTATTAGAATAAACTATCAATTTAGTCCTTAAATTAACATTTTCTCTCCAATTTAGTCCTTAAACTATCGTAAATATAATAAGTAGTGGGTGAAGTATACGAAGTCCATCAAATTAAGTCCTTGATACTAAGAGGTTCGAGACTAAAGTGACGAATTTTCATATCGTTTAGAGACTAAATTGACGAATTTCATATACTTTAGGGATTACTTATTATATTTACATAGTTTAAGGAATAAAGAGGATAATAGTCATTTTGATCCCTGAATGTGTAACGAGTATTTACGATAGTCCTTCAGTGTATCAAAATTTCAAACTTGTCTCGGATTGTGCACTATGTTAGGCAAAATAGTCCCTTACATTAAAATGTTTCGTTAATATTGTCATATCAGTCTCTCAATATACTTACTTACCATCATATTTGTCCCTATATAAAAAAAGTTAATGTCAACATTGAGGGATTGTTTTAACGTCAGGGACCATTTTGACCAACGAAGTGTACAGTCAAGGACTATTTTAAATTTTTATACATTGAAGGACTGTTGTGACTGCTCGTTACTCATTCATGGACCAAAATGACTATTACCCCAAATTGATACTTATTAGGTGACACCAATGGCACTGACTATTTTACAACTGTAAAATAGTCTTCGAGGGAATTTGAACTGTCTCTTAGGTTACATAGTTTAGAAATTTCGTAGTGTATTGTGTGGTTAGTATTGATTAACAACTAAAGATTGAAATTTTGTAACTGGGTTGTTTGTTTTGTTGGGATTGTGCGCAGCAGTGTATAAATTTGAAGAAAGGGCGGCTGAAGTTGTGTAGTATCAGAGAGATGGGAGATATTTGGTGGTCACTTTTGGGGGCAGCAGTCCCTGTCGTTGTTGCAGGACAAGCATTTAGAGTTAAGAAAAGGAATGCAGAAGAGCAAAGGTTGAAGAGTGCAAGGGGAAGAGAAAGGAGTTCTGATGAAATTTTCGTCTGTGAAAGGGTCTGCACTTCAAAGAGGATGTTGAAAAAGGTTGGCTCTTTCTCAAAAGATCCAATTCCTGATACTTGTGTTACTGTTTGTGGTGTGTCTGATCTTGACGCGTGTGCTGAAGCTTGTGCTCGCACGGTTTGTGTTAACCAACATCAAGTACCTAATTGGAATGACACATGTCTTAGGAGGTGTCAGAGTGAATGCTTGAAACTCTCTTCTCAATCTTCTCAGTAGTTAGTTGCATTTAGGCATTGGAATGTGTATGTATAATGAGTTTTGTTATGATGGTCAGTGTTTTGGCTCATCATTCCAACTCCAGAATCTAGATTTGTTATAAATTCTATTGAAATGCAAATGGGGTTTTACTCAACTAGTGTCTAATTCATTTTGTTGACTGTTCTAAATGTTTCTTTTGTTTCCTGAATCCTGCTATGGTGTTTGAAATTTGGAAGCTTTATGGAGGAGGATAGTGAAAATGTGAAATATGTTAAGGGTAAACTAACTTGTTCTACAGTTTATGCCTAGAATTTAGAATTTCTTCGCCTAAATGCACTGGTACTGTCGTTATAGTAGGGATAAACAAACTTTACCTCCTGTAAGTTTTAGGCAAAAATTTCATCAGTTGAATTACTTCTGAAAAGTTAAGAGTTGTAGTGTATGTTGATTTTAAGGTGTCAATTTACAATTTTTAGATTGATGAAGAAATTTTGTTGATGAATCTTGGTAATATATACCACATGTAAATCACATGAGTAATAAAAAAGATGTGCAGGAATACTAAGATCTATAACTCAGGGAGGATTTGAATCTGTTCTCATCGCTGGTTTAGGTTCTTAACAATTAAGATCCGATGATGTATATAGTTCATTGTACTCCTAATAGAAGGCGGACTTAGCACTTCCAATGAAAAGCTAATGTAGCAACTAGCATTCTAGAAGACACTGGCATGGATGCCTAGCAGAAGCACTCTCTTAGGAGTTCTTCAGCAGATATCGTTTTATTTAGTCGTCAGCTTACTGATAAGGATCTTGAGTGAATATAGGATTTCTAGTTTTGAGAGGATTTGATCAAACAAAGATATACTTGTTCTTGTTTAGGAGGCTGTGTTTGAAAAATACGAAAATCTAGGCATGGAGATAAAATAAGAAAATTGATTTTCAATCAAGAGATTCATACAATACTTATTCTCTAGGCAAAGCTGCTTCAACCAGAACCATCAATTGTTTCTTAAGTAGTATCTATTATCTAAGTTTTGTCACTCAATGTAGTATTTCATATATACTCGTTTTGGGAAATAATACTCCATATAACTTTTGGCCATTTTTGGAATAATTATAAGCCTGCATGTGAATCTGGTAAGACATACAATATCAACATGAATATGGCTGTCTGGCTTCTACCAAATGGATATTCCTTAAACACCAGTGCAGCTTTTAGAAATTTAAAATGGGAAAGAAACAATGCTGTTACAATAGCTGATAAACTAGGCAACATAGTACATTGGATTTGAAAGTTTGAATGCTCTTATACCGCCAGTATTCCCCGCAATGCTGCTGAATTGGTCACCTAAAACTCCCCAAATGCGATAACCTTTACTAGTTAAATATTTTCTCACTTGAGACTTGTATTCTGCCACTGACACCAATTCATTAGTAGGATCTCTGCAATGGAGGGAGAGGAGGTTTAGTTAAACTGTTATGAGGAGCAAAGGTAATATAAGAATTAGTTAGATATAAAGCGAGGAAAAACTGGTTCGAACTGACCTCAAAATAAGACCTGTCCACCCGTGGTAACCAACATTGACAAGGTTATCAATTGTAGCTGATCTGAGATGTTCCCTCCTCCCAGAAATCAAAATGATCTGAATTCCTCTAGATTTAATCTCATTGAAGAACCTCAATGAGTAGTCAAGAGCAGGGGCTTTACCCTTTCTCATCCATTCCTCCAAAGCTGTCACATTAATTTTCTTTCCCCTATGTTGTCAATAAAAGGCTCATCAGATTAAGCAATATCAAATAAACAATTAACAATTAACATAAAATGATTAGTAGATTGAGACGGATTCAGAATATCCATACAAAGTATTCTTGTAGAAAGGAATTGTTGAAAGAAGAGTATCATCAATGTCAAAAATCCAAGCATCTTTGCCATCTTTCTTCAGATTGCAGCTGGTACTAAGATAAACCAAGCATTCTTCAGTTGTTCTTTCTGAGTCAACTTTGTACTGTGTAGACTTGACATATTTTGTAATGTATTCAGTACATTCTTCAGGTACAACTTGGAAGTCTCTAATATTATGCAGCTCAACATTCATTCTCCAACTTTCACAATAATTCTTCAAACTTATCTTCAATCCATTGTGTGTCTTCTGATTTAATATGTTCCAATCTGCAACTGTCAAAGGAATCAAAAAGCATAGCAAAACCAAACAACAAACAAATGTTCTCCCCATTCTTTCTTGACCAAACAAAAAAAACATGCAAAGTAGATATGGAGAATAATGGGATATAAATAGAGCCAAATATTCCTTTTTTATTTTTGCAGTGTAGATCACATCACATGGGTCCGAGGGCAGATAGTGCTACAAACGTTCATGTGCATCATCACCATGCTGTCATGGTTGACAAACAATCATAAATTAAATACAAAGGTCTATTATGAGGTGAAATATGAGTATGAGATGCATCTAATTAGAATATAAGATGACAAAAATAACATGCTTGCATTATCCTGCCACGGATCACAGATGGGGTTATCTGTTCAATCACATATTTATATGTTGTAAATTTGTATAATATTTCAATTAAAATATGTGAGAGCCAAATCAGAGATGACCCAAAGTAACTTTTCTTGTGAATTTTGGCTTATTTTGGGGTTCATCAACTTCTACCTACTTTGAAAGCAATACAGTTCCATAATTTGAACTATTTTTTGGTTATCAATAGTTTATCTACTCCTTAAAAAAACTATTTTTTTCATTTAAAAAAATATATTTATTTTTAAAAATCTTCCAAAATATAAAAATTTCGGCAAAAAATATTTGTTCCCCCCAAAATTAATTGCTGTACAGAATTAATTTTTTTTATCATATGTTGGAAATTAGAATTGGGCCTCAACATAGTTCGATAATGACTATTTCTTTTCTCAACCTTCTTACTTCTCGCGCACCCTCCACTTTTCCAATCTCGCCCACGCTTGGATTATGAAACTCAAAAGCATTTTATAGCATTTCAGAATATATAATCCGAAACCTCTCAAAACTCAAAAGAAACAAGACGTTTTGCCAACCAGTTTCGCAATCTTTCGCAAAATACTTTGGTTTCAAATTCTTTTTTTGTTTTGTTTTGAAGAAGTTAAACTAGCACATCTAAATAGCACGGAGAATCGAACTTGAGACATTGAGAAGGAATATACTCAAGTCTCATACCAACACACTTTAATTTCGAATTATATAATACGAAATGTGTCAAACCCCCCTATCGGGTCAATTTTTAAAAGGAGTAATGAACCAATCACCTATCCGAAAATGTAAGAACTTGCAAATACCACCCTGAAATTAAAAAATGTGAAATCATTTGTGAGTTTTAGTGTCGGTATTAGGGATGAAAAATGTAAATTCATATGAGCTCAAACAATGTGGAAAAATAGTCAACGAACTCCTCAAGAAACGAAAGCATGAGGCCTAGGGCAAGCACTTTTGTGGCCTTGGAATTTCAATTTTACTCCATGACGGTAGAACTAGATAGCAAGCTAGTGGTGGATGTTATTTTAAGTAAACTTGGCACAAGTTTAAATGCTTGTTGAAATTTACTTGTTTATTTGTTAACTAGAACCGTACTTTCTTATGTTAAACACTGCACTTTTAATTATATCACCAAAACTGAAAACTTCCTCGTTTGGCCCCTTATTATCAAAATGAAACATACTCACAAAGTTTCTCATTTCGTCTTAATCACTACTCTACTCTGCAAAGAGATTTTTTTGGAATTTTGTTGTCTTTCAATTTATTTTCTTTCTTGATTTCAAAGAGTTTTTTTTTTTTTCCCCTCTGAAATTCTAATGTTTTTGTAATTGGGTTGTTGTGAATCAGGATGATGAGTGATTACAAGGTGGAAATGATCAATGATGCCATGCAACAGTTTTTTCTTGAATTCCATATTGGACCTAACACACAGTAAGTTTCTTGCATCCCTCTTGTATCATCATTGAATGTTTGCCCATTGAATGTTTGCTCATTTTCCTCAATGAAGATGAATTGCATTAAGATATATGACTGGTTAACTCTAAGAAAAATGATTTTTTGACATCGAAATTATGATGTCAAATTTGGTGTTCTTTGGTTTTTGTGTTTATTTTTTAAATGTGTGTAATGGTAGAAGATAAAAAGTTTAGAGAGAGATAGAGTTTATCACATAAGGTGTCACATCCAGTGTCAATTTTCTTCTCTTTGTTTTCACCTCTGTAGCACCAATTACAACTCTAATTGAAGGCGTGTCCGGTATCCAAAACCAACACACCGACACATGTGATTACGTTCAATTATGTCATGCCGGGTGTCTGTGCTTCATAGAATATAACCACATGTGTTAGTGTCGTCTTGGTGTCGGACAATGGACATGCCTTTAATTTGAAGAGTCGGTACTACATGGTTTTAACTCACTTTTATTCGGACTCATTCCAGGTCCTTATGAAAAAGGTGTATGGAAGATAAGAGTGGAGCTACCTGATGCTTATCCTTATGAGTTTCCATCTATTGGTTTTGTCAACAAAACTTACCATTCCTAATGTTGATGAAATGTGAGTTTTTCAAAGCAAGCAAACTTTCATTGTTTTCTAAGGGACACCGAAGGAGTTTTAAGATGAAAGTTCACGGTTCAAACCTTATAAACTAACAGAACTACTAACTTGATAGCATTTTCTTGTAAAAAAATGGCTTCCTTGTTTTCCATCATATTTAAGCAACACCATTGTTCTCCATGGAACCTGTATTGGCTGTTGCACAAATAAATTGCTACACAACAGCTGATCAAAATCTTTTTCTTTGATATTCAGGTCTGGTTCAGTTTGTTTAGATGTTATTAACCAGACTTGTAGTCCCATGTTTGGTAAGCATTATTAACAACCTTTACCTTACATATATTGGTGGTAATGAATATTACTAAAAACGCACTTGCTATACATTTGATTCAACCTTGTTTGATTGTTATTTTTGCTAACTTACGTTTTTCTTATTTTCACTCAGATCTTGTTAATGCATTAGATCCATTGAATGGTGAAGCTGCTTCCTTGATGATGCGAGATTGTGCTGCATATGAACAAAAAGTTAAAGGTAGTAATCCTTGTTAAGTTTCTCCAGAATGAAACTGTAATGGCTGTTATAATATATTAATGCAATCTATGTTAAAATTATGAGATCTTCTTCATTATTGTTGACCCTAAGTTGTCATTTTACATATAATTCCAATTGGGGGAGAGTTCATCAATTGGTAAATATAAAGATTTGATGATGCAAGATTGTGGAAAATGATTTATGTTCCATATTAAATGCATCAACTCCCATCCTCACAAATATTGCACAAAAAGTAATGCTAGATGAAGATTCACTTTTTTCCATGATTGATCCCTGCTGAAACCAATAGAATATGAATGTCTTTTGTCCTCACTTGCCAACACACATGTCAGCAGCACCCACACACTTATCGTAGTTTTGTGTGCTATAAGCTCTTGGGTTTGTATTCATATGGGGAGCTAAAACGTTAATGTTTTCTTTTTGGGTTGGGAATGGGAAATTAGATTTCTCAATTTAATGATGTAGACCTGCCTATAATTTATGGCAACCAACATTGATTCATTTGTCAAAAAGCAATCACGAATGGTGAAGAAAAAACAACAACCAGTCTTTTTCCTACTAGGTCGGATTGTTTATATGTATCAATTGATGCCAATAGTCCTGTCATGTATTAGGTCCAAAGATAGATCATCTACCTGTAAATCCCTCTTCATGACTTGACCTATATTTTTTCTTGATCTCCCTCTCTACCTCTAACTATTGGATTATTCTTCATCTGGTCTACTCTTCACAATCTTGCTTTTATCAGTCTAAGATGAGATTCTACCCTGATTCTCTCTTCAATGAACATTTTTATAACCCTTTCTCAGTTTTGTGGTATAACTCATCAACGACTTTCTTGCTTCATTTTTCGTTTGGATAAAAAGTACGCTGAATGACCTGTTTGCACTGTATTGCTTATATGTAATGATCAGTACTGCTTTATAATAATGATATCAATGTACATTTATTGTATAAAATAAAATTATGACATACACAAATAAGGGCATACTCCTTATATTGCTTATAATGATGTAATTAATGTTGGATATGATATTGATGGCTGTAATATTACAAATTTTTTGCCCTTTTTGTCTCAAAATAATTGATATGGTGCTGCTCTCTTCATTGCAACTTTTTCTTTGCTCCAATTGAAATGTTCTTCCTTTAGAACTATAGATTGTATATGTTTGAATTCAATGTGGGGTGTTATCTATTTGGATCAGCAGTCAACAACCGCTACTGAGTGCTGCTGGTCTTGTAATTGTACTTCAATCTATGACTGCTTAGCTTTAAGAGAAACAATTTTTTGACATCAAATTTTGGTGTCGAATACGGGTGTCATTTGGTTTATGTTAATTTTTAAAATGTATGTAAGTTGTGGTAGTAGGTAAGTAGTAAGAGAAACATATACAACGTCTCTATTTTGATGTTCAAATAACACAATTGTATCTCAGATTAACACAATTGTAGAAGTGGGTTTTTCTTCTTCTCTTTGTTGTTTTCAGTTTCATTCACTTTTATTGGGGCGCATCGCAGGTCCTTATCAAGGTGTCTGGAAGTCTCCTTGTTTATCCTTGTAAGTCTCCTTCAATTGGTTTTGTCAACAAAAGTTAATATCCTAATGTTGATGAAATGTGAGTTGTTCCTTGTTTTCTAAGAGACATGAAAAGAGTTCTAAGAAGGAAGCTCAGGGCACAAACCCTGGATACGACTAGTAGCTTAATAACATTTTACTATCCAAAAAAAATCTTCGTTGTTTGTTGTCATTTCAAATCTTATAAATTTTTACGAGTTAAATCTTTTAAAATCTTTCAAATTACAAAACCTTACTTTGTCTTTTAAAATATATAAGACTTTTATATAATCTTTTGAAGGTTTGACCCAATACATTCACCTAAGTTTGATTATCGCATACCTGACCTAACCAGGCCAGACTTTATAACCATTGAAATATATTATCGACAATATAAGAATGACTATGTGTGTGCGTGGAAACAATTGTGTTGATTATACTTTTTTTTTTGTCAAGTAGCCTAGTGGCTAGAAATTCACCTCTTAAGGTGAAAAAGTGGGGTGTCCGGGGTTCAAACCCCAGCCCCTGCATATATAATGCAGTGTCCCTAGTAACTGACCTAATCTCACTGGGACGATTATACTTTTCTTTATCCGCACATTATTATTTTATTATTATATTTGCATTTAGTTTTGTAACTTTTAATATATTTGATAAAAGTTAAGGGCACCCTTTGGGAAATTATAAATTTATAAGTAATTTTTTCAACCGTTATAAATTTATACCATTTCGATCTATTAAATTCCACCTTTTTTTTTGACCAATTTTAAATCCCATCTTAAAAATTACAAAATTTTAGAAGTCATTATATATATATATTTTTTTGAAGGAAAGTCATTATATTTTTACAGTCTTTTAAAATATAGAAGAATTTTTATGTCAAAATTATATTTTAAGATCTGGCCCAATACATCCCCCTAAGTTTGATTTGGGAAATGGATTTGGTGTGTAACAGCGTGACACAATTACTCACCTCTACCGTCCGATTTAAAATTGATGTATGAGATGATTTATAAATGCTTTAATGAATCGGTAATCTTAATCGTCTGATCTCAAATCAATGGCCGAGATTACCCATTGCGTGTATGGTTTCTCAACTGCAGTGGATTCATGTCCATTTTTTATTGTAGGTTTGACTTGACCTAATCGATTTGGGCTGTATCGAACTAGACTAAATCGGCCTGGCCCGCCCCGCCCAATTAACAACCCTAGTATTTAGCACTATAAAGGAACAACAAGTGTTTGATTTTTTTTAATGTCAAAAAATATTTTGTTGGGAGGGATTTCAAAGAAGGGGAATGAAATGAAGGTAAGAGAAATACCCCTGAGAGAAGAGGAGGGTTTTATTCTCATAATCTCTCAACCTTAGTCATTTATTTTTGCACCATATTTCTTATCCTTTTGAATAAAAACTCAAATTCAGCTAATTTTTTTCATTTGCAGCAATGAAATTCTACAGCAGCACCAGTTAGTACCATCACCGCCACCATCAATTATCAATAATTTTCAGGTTTCAACTTTGATCTTGTGATTAATTGTACCTATCTCTTCATACTGCCAGGAAACCCTTCATTTCCTTGATTTTACCGCCATTTTTGTGATGTTCTGTGTTTGTACGATCAACATAAACAAAAGAGCAAGCTAGGTTTTTCTTTGCCTCCTTTATTTTCGTTATAAAATTCAAAACATATCCAGTATAGAAGTAGAGTCAAAAGTTCATGGCAAACAGGTCATCCCTTGATCGGCCTGAAGCTGAAACTTTTACTGAGTTTCATAAAAATGGCGGTTGTCTTGTCGAGGGTCGTGTTGATAGTGCTGATCATGACAATGACAAGGCTAAACAAAAATCTTTGTTTTTTCAACTTTTTTCGGCTTACCTAAAGGAGAATTGTAGTAGTGGCAATGTGAGGCCTGTGCCGGTCATGCTCGGTGAGGGTCAATTGCTTGATTTATATCAATTGTTCGCCCTTGTGAAGGAAAAAGGTGGGTATGATGTGGTATCGAGAAAAGGGTTGTGGAATTCTGTGATAGTTGAACTGGGTTTGGACCTTCGTATTCTAGCTTCGGTGAAATTAGTTTTTGACAAATATCTGAATGATTTCGAAGGTTGGCTCAGGAAATCTTTCGAAGAGAAGAGTTTAAAAAATTGGAATGATGGGTATTTGAACTCATTGCCAATAGATCTAGAAAAAGAGTTTCAAAACCTTTTTTGCTCAAATCTAAAGGACAAAGATGATGATTTTGTCCCGTTAGAATCGAATAACATCATAAAGCACATTGATTTGGTTAACCAGAAGAGTGATGGTTATTTATCGGACACTAAAAACCAAAATAACAAATGTGACAGTGTCCAAAATGTTAACAGTGATGGTAATGGCGGCGACGATGAAAAATTGGGCACTGGTGTTAAGGATGATATAACCGCCTCTTATGCGGAAACTGAAAAGCTATTTAATTCTCGCAAACGTAATCGGGAATCGCCTGTAGCTCAACCATTAACAGAACCATCAAAGGGGAAGGAGTATAAAGGAGACCAGGATATTTTTGTTCAGATGCCGAGGGCACGGGATCTTCTGTCGGTCAGAAAGCATGAAGAACCAAACCGTGGATCATCATCCAAGGTATATTTTCACTACACGTAATGATTTTATACATGATTTTACACATTCGATTTTTTGTGCGTTTCATATCCCGAACCAGAATGTTTTCACATGAATGGATAGTTATCTTTTTACTGTATTTATGATTAGCATTACAATGTACTTAATTCTGCATTCATAATAAATATATAATCACAATCTACCGGTTTCTTTCCTAAACAATATATATAAAATTCCAAACTATCAGCTTGCTGCTAACTGCTATAGGTCAACAAGGGTTAATGCAATAATAAAATACGGGAAATTGGATAGCTTTGGCCCAGTCTACAAAATTACAAACATTAAATAAATTCCATCATTATTAGCACTATTGAGCCTGTAACTGCATTATGAAATTTCCATTAAGAACTGTAACTGCACTATTGAGCCTGGTTATCTATATATCGATTAAAAACAAAGCAAATAACCCAATCAATACTAATTGATGTGTGTATCTTTGTTGGATAGCGATCACAACAGGAATCTCGATTTAATGCGATGAATCACAACATACCCCTAAATCGCATGAATTGGATTCTGCTGTGGGCGCAACCTTGAAATGGACAGGGTGGCCCAACTAAAAAGCCTTGAAACGGACACGGCCTTGCAAACTGGTTTGCAAAAAGCCACTATAGATTCTTCAATGAATCACTTTGGTTTTATTACTTTGATATCAAAACATTGAGAAATGCTTCTACTAGTTGACAAGATCTAAAAGAAGAAATTTTATTTAAGTGTTATGCAAAAAATGTCTACTGAATTTTCTGAATCTGTTGTGCTTTACAGAAGGTGAAGATGAATCCTGCCAAGTATGAGGATCTGAGACGAAGTAAAAGGCTGGCTGTCTCTCTTAAGTTGCACGGTATGGAATCAGAAAAAAGTCCTATGGAGAAAACAAGTGGCAAACCAGATGTCATGATCAAGAAGAAAAAATCAACTTCCAAAGCAGCTGTGACAAAAAAGATAATATCAACTGCCAAAGCAGCTGTGACTGAAGAGAAAAAATATGACCCATTTAGTGATGATTCTCGTGATGTTTCTGTTGGTCCTCTTTTCCAAGTGGAAGTCCCGCAATGGACTGGTGTAGTTTATGGGAGTGACTCTAAATCGTTAGGCACACAAGTATGGCCTGTTAAAGATGATTCAAGACCTACTACAGAAACAGATCTTGTTGGTAGAGGAAGACGAGGAAAGTGTAGCTGCAATGTTCAAGGTTCAGTTGACTGTGTAAGATCTCATATTGCTGCAAACAGGATGAAGCTGAAGTTTGAATTGGGTTCTGCATTTTACCATTGGGGATTTGATAAAATGGGCGAGGAAGTTTCACTTCAATGGACAGGTGATGAAGAAAAGAGATTTAAGGATATAATGAGTCTAAAAATCCCCTCCCAAAACAAGTCTTTTTGGAACAATCCATCCAGTTACTTTCAAAAGAGGACAAGAAAAGACATGGTGAGTTATTACTTCAATGTATATCTTATTCAACTAAGAAGTTATCAGAATCGAGTGACTTCGGAGACTGTTGACAGCGATGATGACGAAATTGAATTTGAATCTTTTGGTGATGGTTTCGGGAGGAAAGCTATCAAGCGTCCATCAACTGAATTCAAGGAGTGTTCAGAGAACAAGTAATGCTTTGATTTGGAGTAGACAAAACAATGTGATAAGCCATTTGGAGTAGAGGCTGCTGCTGTTTATTGCATCCTCCTTGGAGGCGCTGCCAACCACCCCCCCAACAACATTTATGCTGTAAAACTTTAATTTCACTTTTGGACAGCATTTGTGCTGTAAAACTAGCCGTTTAGTCGGAGCGTATTCAAGTTTTTGGTTTTGGTTAGACATTTGCAAGTTAAATTTAAGAAGTTTATTTGTGGCAGGTCTTTGACAGTTTATTTTTTTATTTTTTATTGCTTTTCATTAACATTCTTCTACTTCAGCAAATATTGGTGGAGGTTTCCTTTCCCTATCTTTTTGGATTTCCTCCATTTCCTTCACCACTCTTCACTCCCACTGCCTCTCACCGTCTTCCACCACTCTTCACCCCCACTCCCATCATATCTGACCTCTTATCAAAGTCACCAAATGTAGGTCAAGGGGAATCTAACAACGTTCTAAATTTGTCTTGGACTATTTTACTGAGATGAAAACCATGTGGAAAGAGCTTAATTCTTATCATCCAATGCCCAGTTATATTTGTCCACATCCATGCCTTTGGGCTGCGATGCATCAAGCATGCAATTATCGCCTTGAGCCTCATTTGATACAATGAGTATTGTTTGACCCTAATTTCAAACTTCAATGTACGTGAGCCTCTACATTGGGATTGTTGATCCACAACAAACTTATGCTCCCTCTCTACTGTATGTATCTTTAGATCTTCATTTCTTCCTCTTACAAGGAGTATGGAACATACCTATTACAAGGAGACACCATAGTAGAATCAGTCTTGAAAATATTGTTGCGGTTTTTGTTGAACACAATTTACATGGTTAATAGATATAATATATATTTAATATTGGAAAAAATAATGTTTAATGACGCTAAAAAATGTGGTTAATTGTGTTTAGTCGATTGTTAATGAGTTGCGACAACTTGTTATATTCATTAGTCATCATTAAACGTAGTTAATCACATAATTGAGCGGTGTTAACCATCTTAATTGTTGTCAAATTCATGTGCCACTGAACCATTAATTGATGTTGTAAGTCTCATAGGGACTACAAGCTACATATTAATGAGGCGACACATGGTTGATCCACGGTTTCAAATTGCGGTAACAGTCGTGCATCAATCGTTTATAGTGTAGAGAATTGCGGTCAAATATGGCTCATGCAACTTCAATCGAGCGATCATATTAGGATTGCAGAGGGTCAGAAACTTGATGTCGCATCCAAGATTGTGGGGAGAGTGTTTAAGAGAGAGTGTGTGAGCAAGTGTCCCTAGCATTGCTCACCATAGAATATGTGAGAGTGTACACTTTTTTCTTCTGTCATATTCTTTCTTCAATAATCTAAGATCACCCTTTAGTAATTTCTGCTATGTTATGCAACATTCTTTATCATTGAGGAAACCTTAAAGTACTGCCATATTAATACTAAACTAAATGAGCACACACCCTTTTCCTTGTATGGTCAACTAATGAACTAACAACCACTGGGATCTGGGTGATTTTATTTATCAAATATTGCATGACCATTTATATTATCTCTCTGTCATACCACTTGCTAAAAAGTAGAAATAAGATAACAATAGAAAACTTATTCACATTCTGTAGAAAATGTCTAGCATGTGCCTGAAGTAGAAATAAGATATTAATAGAAAACTTAATCACATTATATAGAAGAGGTGAATCAGCATTGCAGCATAATATTTTATACAACAAAGTTCGTTTAGGTTTAGCTTAATTACAAATCACTATAGCTATATGTAAAGAAACATAATTTATCAAGAAGTCAACTAAACCAACAATCAATTATGGCTATGAAGACACATTAACTCAATCTATCATATCCAGCTACTACATGGTAACATTCAATTTTATCAAGTAAACAAGTTACTCAAATCTATCATAGCTATGAAGACACATTAATTCTACAATTCTTCACGGTATATCTTCTCCCGAAGATTTCTCTACCGAAAAATTAAATAGACCATATTTCTGAACATAAAATCCCTCTCTGAAAAAGGTTGAAAAATATTCAATGTAGCATTGGTTAAAAATCTATCATATCCAGCTACTTCATGGTAACATCCCATTTTATTAAGTACAAAGTTACTCAAAAAAATCTACTTAAACATTTGAATTAGAAATTAAAAACTTTACAATTTAGTTTGGCGTAGTGCACCAGGCAATTTCCATATGCAACGTGAGACTGAGAGGCCGGTAGCAACTGAAAAAGCAACTGAAATTTCTAAATTATAAATGAAGGATTAAGCCAATGAAGTTGGCTTTGGTTGATCACCGGCAAGGTTGGTTCAACTCTCTTGTTATGAGAACATCTTTGGTGGATGTCCTGAAGTTTAACTCATTAAATAGAACTTACAATGAATCAGGTCAAATCGAATATAGTTTGAAATTCAACTCAACAATTAATTTGTTGAGTTTGGCTTAAGATCTAAAAGAGCAGAAAATTAAGTTCATTAAATAAAGGGTTAAATAAGTTTTTCGTCCCTATAAATATAACGAATTTTGATTTTAGTCCCTATAAAATTAAACTGAATGTTTTCATCTTCACAAAAAAATTTATTTTGTTTTTGGTCCTTAATGGATATAATTTTAGCGTGTTTTTGACATTTTTTGAACATAATATGAATATATAAATGTCGAATATAATAAACGGACATAACATGGATACAATTTGAACATAAAAGAGTTATAATTTTGTCATTTATATGAACATAAAATGACTATTAAGGACGAAAAGCAAAATAAAAAAATTTGTGAGGATGAAAACATTCAGTTTAATTTTAGGAACTAAAATCAAAATTCGCTATATTTATAAGGACGAAAACTTATTTAACCCTTAAATAAATGATATGAACTTGAGGTACATATAGTTTGACTCATTTGCAGCTCAAGTTCTAGTTGTGCTACACACACTGGTTCGTAAGTCGAAGAGAATTTTGATGATATTCTAATTCTAGTACCGAAGTTTGTAAGTCGAAGAGAGTTTTGATGATATTCTCAATTCTAGTTGTGGAATTTTGTTGGTATTTGTCTATGTTACATGTACTAATTTTTCAGGGTTAAATAAGTTTAATCCCTAAAAAATTAAACTGAATGTTTTCATCCTCACAAATATTTTTATTTTGTTTTTCGTCCTTAATGGCCATTTTATGTTCATATAAATGGCAAAATTATAACTCTTTTATGTTCAAATTGTATCCATGTTATGTCCGTTTATTATATTCGGCATTTATATATTCATATTATGTTCAAAAAATGTCAAAAATACGTCAAAATCATATCTATTAAGGACGAAAAACAAAATAAAAAATTTTGTGAGGATGAAAACATTCAATTTAATTTTATAGGGACTAAAATCAAAATTCGTTATATTTATAGGGACGAAAAATTTATTTAACCCAATTTTTTATGTGCTTTTGTATTTCTGTTTTAGGGTGTTTGTAGGTGTCTATATTTTTACTTTTATATATTTATTGATATTTATATAGGATAGTATTTGCATCTATCATTTAAACATAAACATAGTACGTTTGTTATAACTTTCATTTGAATTTAATTTTTCCTTTAAAAAAATTAAATGGTTAAAAGATCTACAAATTATCTCTTTTCATTGACATGAAAAAAAATTGACTATAAATTTTGTGAATCCAAATAACCGAGTTGTTTGTCAACTTTACACAAACCAAATTTGAGCTAAAAAAAAAAAAGATTGGTCAAACTCGAGTCGACCAAATTTAAGCTAAATCAATTCTTACCAAGCTTTGAATCAACTTATTTTCTGAATCAATTCACGCTTTGACTCAACTTATTTCTAACCATAGATACTAGATAGATCATAATAGTGAAACCTAAAGTTGCAATTTGCTTAAATTTAAAAAATAAAATCTTAAAAAGTTATTTTAATAGGATGAAACTTCTAAAAGCTGACCAACAATCCACAGAGACAAATTCGCTTCATTAAAAAAATTAATAAAGTGAATAATATCAACTTCAGCCTCTTGGTCAAGAAGCTGAGATTACAAGAGTGGAACCTACGGCAAGAATACGAAATTGTAGATTTTCCTTTCATAACAAAAATGTCGAGAGACTACATTTGAAAATAAATGGCTCTCTTTGGGTTTTATAATCCATTGCAAGGAGAGATGGATTACCAAAAGTTGTAGGAACCTTTGCCAATGTTGGAACGGACCAATATGATATATTAATCATATCATACTTAAATTTTATGTTTGGTGCACCAATGAGATAAGATAAAATAAACTATTTTTCTATCTTATGTTTTATCCTGAGCATCGGCTGAGTTAGAAACATCTATTGAATTTGCCTACGACATGCCAACATTCTATTTTATCAAGTAACAAAGTTACTCAAAAAATCTACTTCCAGATTTGAATTAGAAGTTGGAATTGAAATAGAAATTAAAAATTGTAGAACTTAATTTGGTGGGCTGTCACAGGACAACGAAAAAGTAACATGAAACTAAGAAGCCACTAGCGATCTACGTTAGTTTTTTAATTAAGCGTCACAGGGCTAACGAAAAAATTTATTATGTAAAAATAAGTTTAGAAGTTTTTTATTTGTTTTTATTTTTTAAGGAGAAGTTCTTTATTTGTTTTTTTTTGAAGGAAAGTTATTTATTTGTTATTAACCCTTTTAGATGAGGGACGTTAATAGCCCGGAGTTCAACCCAAAAAATTTAAGGAGTAGATACAAGATTTTCAAAAAATAAAATGAAAATGAAAGAAGGAATCAAATTTTTATGATCACCAAGGAGATCAAAAAGAAGCTATCAAAATAGAAGATGCTCGAATGGTTTCAGTGGAGGTTGCTTTGGAGTTTATATTAGACACTTGTTGTACTTCTCTCTTGATGCATCGATGTGGGACTTCAAAACTAATGAGCACTCAACCACTAGGATTTGGGTCATTTTTGTTTATTTTTCCTTTATTAAAATGATGATGTTTTAGCATGAAAGATTATTGAACCAACTGAACTTGTTAGTTAATTTCCACAACAAACTTATCTCCATTTTTCTCCTATGTTCTTTCTTTTAATTCCTTCTAAATTCGTTTTCTTTATCAGTGGGTTCAACAATCTAAGTCCACTCTCCTATTGTGTATTTACTGCTTCATTTCTTCCTCAGACCATCATTCGAAGCACATATATATATACCTTGTTGAGTTGACTGAAGTGCATGAAGTTGTAAAAAGCCTGACAAAATGTGCATGAAGTCATTGGTGCTATAATGAACTAATTCTTTTTGAAGGAAATAAGCTTATGTCATATCATTTGCAATAGTTTCTTCAATGCATGCCGGTATAATGTTAAAAACATGAGAGCTAGCCCTAGATGTTCATGTAGCCGTTCTAGCTAACTCATGAGCTGCTATATTAGCTTCTTTCTGAATCCATAAGCATACATTTTCCATCTTTTTCTTCCTCTACTATTCAAGATTATTGATTACAACCTTCTCTCAAAGTCATTTCCAAGGTTGCTTTTGAAAAATGGGTTTTCCTTTGACATGGGCATCCATGGACACAATTTCAGAAATCAACTTTTTTTACTCAACCCTTTCATTTCATATATGGTTGCTTCTAAAAATTGGGTTTTCCTTTGACATGGGCCACAATTTCAGAAATTTAAAAAGACTGAAATTGCATAGTAGGAGATGGTAATTGAGAACCGTATGAGAATAAATTCATTGTTAAAGGAAGAATCTCAACATAGAGTTCAGAAAGAAATTGATGCTCTCAATACATCAAACTACAAGTGCCAAACTTTCTCTCATCCTAGAGACAATGTTTTTAGGTGTAATGAATTTGGATAATGATTTTAAGTGTAATGAATTTCAAATATCCTCGTTAGAGGCTTTTCTTAACTTGTTCCTTGGACAATGTTTGCCTTTAATATCTTTTGAGTCAAGGATAAGAAAAAAAATGAGTAAACCCTCATTTGGGTCCCTGAAAGTGTACCTCGCTACCAGGCACATCAATGAATCAATTAAACGAACCAAAAACTCCTTTAATGTTAGTTCCGTTAGTCAAATAAGTCCAAAACGTTAACAAAGTGTTGACGGTGCTGATGTGTCTGTTAACTTGCCACTTCAGACGCTTACGTGTGACTTCCAGATTGGCAAGGGACCAAAATGAATACAAGTATTAATTATTTTAAAAAAAATACTAAAAACCAGTAGATTCATTCTTTCAACTCTGTACCCAGAAACTTCATCCCTTCTTGTTTGTGGGTTGCTGTACCAAATTTGCATTGAGAAGAACTTCTTCAACAATGGTACCAACTCTGTAGAATTTTTTTGAGAAGAACAACAAATCCTGAAAGAAGAGAAAAAGAAAGCAAAGAGAAATAACCGAACTCAGAAACAAAATTGGGACAAAAACAATCTCAAAAAATCTACAATGTATGCATGCAAATTCTTCTTCTCCTCTTTCCATTCCAACACCATCTCCTCCACATTGTTATGAGCACCAAAAACCATAGATCTGATATACAATTTTTAATCAAAGAGATTAATGTAACCCATAAAAATAGCACTAGCTCTGTTACCCTTTCTGCAACTATTAATTTCCAAAATAAATATTTTGTTTCTCTTCTCTAATGAACAAAACTTTTGTGGAGTCAACTTGTGATTGAGGTTGATGTTGCACATTGATCGATAGGGTCTATTTTATTTACTATTTATCCCTTTTCTTCATTTTGATGGAAGTGTGGTGAAAATAAGATGAAAAAATGGAGAGTGATGAACAAAGATGATGTTAGGCTTAGCGAGTGAGTGGAAGGTGAGCAAGAGAGATGAGTGTAGCTATTTGAAAATGAAAATAATGGTTTAATTCACATGATTTGTTAGAATGGTGTTGAGAGAGGATTTTAATTTGAGAAGGTTTTTGTTTTAATGGGTCTGGATGATTGCATTTTTCGGTAATTTGGATTAATGCATATTTTCCAAGTTTTGAAAAGGAAAGGAATGTTGTAAAGTATTGATTTTGAGTGTTTCGATCTGAAATTCGGTATTTTGTGGTTGTTTTGGTGAGTATGATGCTTGATGGAGGTTTGAGAGAGGGAGCACCAAGAAGATGAAGATTGAAGTTTGTTTAACTTTACCCAAAAATGATGGACTTATTCTGTTCATTTCGGTCCCTAGACTATGTAGTCGTCCCACTAAGCATCTGATGTGGCAAAAAATTGGGATACATCACCAGAGTTAACACCAAGTTAACGTTTTGGACTTATTTGACTAACGGAACCAACATTGAAGGAGTTTTTGGTTTGTTTCATTTATTCAGGGATGTGCCTGATAGCGAGGTACACTTTCAGGGACTCAAATGAGGGTTTACTCGAAAAAATATATATAAATTTTAAGTTCGAGGAGCATTTTGTACACAAGTGCAAAACTTCAGGGGGGTATTTGCAAAACGTTATGTTGACTAACAGAAGAATTTGACGAAGGAGGTAAATTGATCAACGTTGTACAATTTCAAAGGTAATTAAAGTTTTGTTAACAGAGAGTAACCGACGAAACTTACAATTTTAGGCAAGGTAATTGCCTATTTACTTATTTAAAAAGACTGAAATTACATAATTAATATGAAGTACTCAAGTTAGATATAATAGCACATAAGCTTCAAGTTAATTTTAATTTTAAACTTGAAAAATCTTTTAACTATTTTTTTTCTTTCTTTTAACTATTTTAATAGGATGCAACATGAAATTCCAAAACTCCAATCAGAGTCTCCAAATTCACTTTGAGGCTCTTGAAGTTCTGAAATCACATAACGCACACTAAATAACAGTATGAAAAGAAAATGAAAACTGTCATATGCATAATGAAAGATCGCTTCTCATTTTATATTCGACGTCTGCTATTTTTCACTCTTTGATGTTCCGATGTGGGACATAAAGCACTATCACACTCATAGTACAATGTACATATTTAAATCATTTTTCTTTTGTTTGTAAAGGACCTTCCAGTTATTATATTAAAATTAACTTAACTTAAGGTTGGTCAAAAAAAAAAATTAAAATTAACTTAATGTTAGCCTGTGTCACATGTTGTTATATGGTACAGAGGTTTTAGTTTAAGTCTTATTTTCAATTATATTTTTAAGGTTACTTACATCTTGTTGTGACTGTCTTCATTATTTTGAATGATAAAACTAAAATATTTGAACCGCATAACTTGAGATGGATACGGTCTTTGATTATCCTAAGCTTAATCTAAAACAGAACAAATATTTTTTGAAGACAAAGACAAAACTTTCATCAATAGATTTATGCTGAATTTAAGCTTCTAATAATAACGTCGCTATGTTTGTTGCTCTCAAGTTCATAGGTATGTTCCAGTGAGATGCTTTAAGTGCACAATTATGTACCAATTAGAAGCATTGACAGAGATATTTCTCGTCCACGCTCACCATAGGCGTTAAAATCCTACAGTCTAGTCCATTAACATGAATGAGAGTTTGAATAGACCCTAACACTGATTTGTGATTGAATAGCATTTATAGGTATTCATGAATGAGAGTTTGATCCGTTAATTAACTTCTTTAGCAATGACCTCACACGTTTAAGGACCAAAATGGTTTTTCTTAATATAACTTTGTGTCTCATATTATATGGTAAAATAATTCCAAGCATTTTTCGCCATGTTAGACTCAAGTCCTATTTCTTGGAAATCTAATAAACAACGAGATGTCTCTGTATACCCTACAAAAGGAAAATCTAGATTTAATAGATTCATGGACGAATCACATAAATTGAACTCGCGCATGATGGACTCACAATTCACTACACTAGAGACTTGGATAAATATCACATTCTGCCACCACCTGCCAAGAGAAAGCTTATTCACATTTTATAGAATTGAAGATGTCAAGCATGTACCTTGCTGAGATGCCTAAAGTGAACCCTCCATTCTTGGTTCTGTCAAAAGGTAAGTTTGTGAAAGCGAAAAGCTGTAAAACACAGACAAAATGCATGAAGACAATTTTTCACTTTCATTGGTTGAGATGTCTTTCACTTTCATTGGTTGAGACAATTTTTCCCAAGACAACCAATGAATACCTCGATTACCTCCACTGTTAGAATCCCACCAAAACGAATTAATCATTTTTTGAATCTTGTCGCCTAAAGAGCAATATAGGCCTCCAATCTTGCACAGTATTTTGCATCTCCCCATTTGGTGGCAAAACAATATTCGGCTTGTTCAAATCAGGAGGAAGAAAATCATTCACCAATCAAGCGCAGAAAGCATTATACACATCAATACCACAATGCTTCCCAATTTTTTTTTATAAAAAACCGGATTCATATGATCTGGACCTAGAGATTTGTTCAGATCCATTTTGTTTATAGTCGTATATGAATTTCTTCAAGTTGCAATGGAGCGATCAACATCTGGTTATCCTCCTCTTATACACATGGATTAATTGCTTGAGTCTCCCTCTCGGAAGACGACGTACCTCTGGAAAAGAGACTAGAGAAGTACAGTCAAGCCTCATTTTTAATAATGTGCTGAATACTTTTCTTGTGTTTCCTCCCTGTTGGAGCAGCATGGGAAAATCTGGTGTTCATTACTTTCCTCCCTGTCGTGCTCATTGTTGTTGCCATGCATAGTTCTGACACTTTCTAGCTCCTGTACACAAGCTCAAATTTCACCTTTCAAGTTATGATGCAATGTTCTGCTCCATCATTTTAGTTCGCCTGTGCATTGCTGAATTTTGTACATCACATCCTTATCACTACCTGTCATCCAGACGTGTTGAATTACTTCTTTGACTCCAGGTTCTGTTAACCACGGATTTTCAAACCGGAACTGTCCAACATTTGTCACCATACTAGAGTGCTTACGGTGTAAAATAGTTGTAGATTGATCATAACTGTCTAACATTTGTGTTCTGGGAATAATTGTAACCAGTTGTCATTTGCAATTGCGCGGTCCAGCCTCTCCTCCGCTGCACTATCAGAGCTTAAGCAGACCACCTATAGGGAGAACCTTCGAGGGGAATACCGTAAAGTAGGACAGGAGTATTTGATAAACAAACTACTTTTTAAGACCTGTAATATAGAAAGAACATGAATACTTCAAAAAGGTATCACAATATTCACTAGGATAATCAAAGTTATTGGGAAAATATTAGTGCACAAAAGAACTCAAGATGATAGAACCCAAATCGTTTAAAAAAAAGTATACAAATACTCCTTGAATTCATTCGTACATGTTATCTTAAATTATTTTCGCATACCTATGAAATTGATAAATATTGTTACTTTTGATTGAATTATTTGTCTTTTTCTTATAATACACATACACTTAATGTTTTATTACACAGTTCTATCTATTTCTCATCTGCAATAAATATTTAAAGGTATTATTGAGAAAAATAATAATTAGTGGTGCATTGAGTTTTAAAAATGACAGGTAAATATGCAAATTTCTACAAAACTCAATCTCAACCATAAAAAATGGGAGTTCAAATTTTGTCGAACCTCCTATCATTGTTCAATCAACGATACTGGCGCTTACAATTACAAAATCGTGAACATTCAAAATCATTTGAGAATACTCACTTTTGTTCCAAGCCCTTAATCCCATCAATCTTCGCAATATATCTATCATCCTTTGTAGATACCGCTACCACATAATTAAGCCGCATTGGTTAAACAACCAGCACTTCAAGCAACCTGCATGCAATTTTCGACGGGTTAAGGTGTCTGCTCTAGTGGTTCTGAGTTGAGGGGTGCCTGATTGACTTGTGTTGGAAGTCTTGTGGGCCGATCACTTTTGATTCGAGGTCGGGAGCAAGCTTGTGACTCAGGTCCTTTTAGGCTGTTGTGATGTCTCATCAGATAGACTGGAACTTGAGTGCTGGTCGAAACTAAACATTTGAAGCAAAAATCAATTTTGGTGCTTTTTTTACCACTGTTGGTTCTTTGAGGAGCTTGTTAGGGGGTTTGGCATTTTGTAGGTGTTGGTGGTTTTTCTTTGGGGATTTTTGGTGTTTTTATTTTCTCTTCTTAGTGTATACTTGAGATTTAATCCTCTTATTTATATAATATATTTTGCCATTAAAAAAATAGAAATAAATTTTAAAATTAAATACGTAGTAAATTTGAGATTTAAAGGGGTGAAGGTCACTCTTCTTCGTCAAATTAAATAAATTTAATGGAAAGCTGTTCGAATACCCCACCCACTATCTTAAGAAAACCACCAATTTGAATATGGAAGTGTATTCAAATTCAAACAGAACAATTTTCAAAATAAAGTAGGTGAGGCATCGAAACAGCTTTGGAATTAAGTTTATACATTGAAGAAATATATTGAAGGTCCCTGTTGTGATGGTTTATTTTTTGGAATTAAGTTTATACATATTTCGATTGTCTGTAACGAAAAGAAATATATTGTTGGTCTTAACCATTCGAACTCAGGTTTTTCCAAATAATCCACCCTCAATTGAAATTTACTAATCAATCATTTAAGTTCAATCATTAGATAATATGTAACATTTTTTAATTTTTACAAGAGATAATACATAACATAGAAGAGGATATCACGATTAAAATAAAAAATATTTGTTGTCCTCTTGGATGTGCATGAGTATATAACTTTTCTAATTCCACGTGATATCCAGATAAGCTTCATGGCCCCATGAAGAGCCTATATATACCATTACCTAGGTTAAAGGATCTATTTCACCACTCTAATTAATACACCATAGGATAATTATTTAATTAATCCCCTAGAAAAAAATTTGATTAATTATAATAAAGGACTCATAAATAGCCCAAACTGCACTACAACACTAGAAAATAATGATTTGATTCTCCTAATGATTATCATTTGATCCCATGTCTGTTTATTAAGGTGATTCAAAAAAATTGGCATTGCTACTCTGTGGAGCTTATAAAGGATTTTTTTTTTCTCAGCCACCATCAAATACTTACACCAACCTAAAATACTACTCCCAGTATCTTGTTTTCTCAATCTTTTATTTGAACCATCATTTAATTTTGAAAATTGTCGTTGACACATTCAATAGGGCTGAAAAATACATGTAAAAGACGAAAAGCTCCCTCGGCAGTTAACTGTCGAGGAATGAAGAAACTGGCTGTAGTTAACTACCGAGGAAAACCTCGGCAGTTAACTGCCGATGCGTTTCTGCTACAAATCTGGCAGAAGCTCTCTCATCCATTATTACTCTCATTTTACCAAAATTTTCCAAATCTTTCTAAAAAACCCAACCAAATCCTACCAAATTTATTCAACAAAATCACAAGTAAGTAATCATAAAACTATTAACTTACATTTTAGTTGTTATAATTTTATTTTTTTTAGTTTTTGAGTAGATTTAAATTAGTTTAGTTTTTGAGTAGATTTACATGTTGTAATTCATTTTTAGAGTAGATGTTAGTTGATTAATTTAGTTAAAATATTTGCATGATGTTTATGTCATAGTTTAGAATTTTAGGGTTATTCTTTATTTTGGTGTTTTATATTTATTTATTTATTTTAGTTTTTAAGTAGATTTACATGTAAAAGTATATGATTTATTTTAAGAGTAGATATAAGTTGAATAATTTTGTTATATTTTACATTATTTTTATGTTTTTTTTAGGGTAAAACATTTTAGGGTTATTTTTATGATTTTTTGGGGTTTATGTATAATTTACACTCCAAGTGTTTGATGAAATGTTTGAATGAGTTTTTCATTGATTGTTTTCAATTTCTTATTGTGTAGATTTGAAACAATGGTCGGGTGGATCGACGTTCATGCACAATTCATCGGAGGAGAACCTCAGAGGTTGAAGGTTCGATGCCTTGGTGTAACGTTAAGAGGTCTCAAGGATCAACTGAATGAATTCAACCAAGGAGTCAACCCTAGAGACACAAGGAGGGTGGAATATGTTCGGTATAAACGTCCACTGCTCGACGAGGGGAGAGTATCCTTCACTTGGGTGGAATTAACGAACGATGAAAACGTGAAGAGCATGTTTTGGGAGCACAGCATGTTCCAGTGGATAGATATGCGGGTAACATTGCTGAGGTCAACTGAAGATATTATCAAGTGTCTGATTCCGCCAGAAGATCGTGATTAGGTAGGGAAATGCACCTTCCAACTACAACAATTATCTTCCTCTGGATGAGGTAATTCAAACTTGTTAAACGGCAGGACTCAAGCATTCGTCCCACATTTCTATTGTTCCTTTCAAAAGATTAAATTCTTGTTAGGCTGGTTTAAATGAAGGTATTGAAGTGTCAAGGAATGTACCTCATTCTTTTGACACTTGAATACCGTCATTTAAACCAAGCCTAACAGGTATTTAATCTTTTGAATGGAACAATAGAAATGTCGGACGAATGTTGGAGTCTTGTTGCTTAGCGAGTTTGAATTTACCCCATTCAGAGGTAAGATAATTGTTGTAGTTGGAAGGTATATTTTCGAATGTAATGAATTTACCACTTTTCGAATTTATTTCATCATTACGCAACTTTTATTCAAATTCACGTTGAACTTAATTAGTGTTTATTCGAATACGCAATTTTTAATTAAAATTATTCAAACTGACGACTTGAGAGGCTTATGTTCTGGACTAGCCAAATACCTAGCCTACCAAAAATAGGGCCCAATTCTCTATACTAACTTCAACACTCCTCTTCTGTATCTTTACTGCTTCATTTCTTCCTCTTAGCATCATTGGAAGCATATATATACCTTGTTGAGACAACTGAAGTGATGAACTATCCATGTTTAATCCTATTACAAGACAAGTTTCTGGAAAAGAAAAGTTCTAAAAATCTGACAAAATGTGCATGAAATCGTTGGTGCTACAAAGAACTAATTCTTTTAAAAAATGGAACCGTTCGATCTAAGGCGCTTCTTGTGTTGTTCTATTGTTCTGTTTCTAGGAAATATTGGTTGTTGTGATGAGATGATGGTGATGATTATAACGATGATGATGATGTTCTTGATGATTGTTGTTATTTTTGAATTTTTCTAGGTATATGATGAAGATGATGATTGTGTTGATGAATATCGTATTGAAGATGATGAACAAGAATAGGGAAGAAGATGAAGAAAGGGAAAACAAATTAAACGTTGTTTGTTCACGGTAAGATAAAATAGTCATGTGTAATTTAATGGTTCCTTTTTCTAAAAATATTGAACGGGTTAAATTGAAAAAAATAATAAAGTCTATGATGACCATCTTTTAACGTTGGTCCATCTTAGATATTTGGAGTTAAAATTAATAGAATAAGACTAATTTGACTGACAGAGATATAGATAAAGGACCAATATAAACAGTTTAGAAGTTATGGGACCAAAATAAAATACATATATAAGTTAAGGCGAAAATGACCAATTAAGCCAACATTTAAGGATAGAAATACAATCTTTAAAATAAAACCAACTAAGAGTGATCGTTCACATGATTATTGAAGCTACCAACCACCAACTTTGTGATATCAACTTACTAGTGTTGTTTGGTTTATTTAAATTCATGTGTTCACTCTTTTTATCATGAACTTTGATATTGTTTGCTGCAATGAAAAGAGAATGCAGTTTATGAACTCATTGTTCGTAGTAATTTGAAATTTATATCTTTTGCTGCAACAAATAGCTAATGAAGTCTATGAGCTAAGTGCTCATAGGAATTTGAGATAACTTCTGTTTGCTGCAACGAAGAGATAATGCAGCCTATGAGTTAGGTACTAATAATAATTCATGATGATTTCTGTTTGATGCACAAAGAGATAATGTTTCCTACGTGCTAAGTGCTCATAAGCTAAGTGAGACCTTTTACCGTAACGAAGAGATAACACGGCTTATATAAATCAATTCGCTGCAACAGAGAGATAATGCAGTCTAAGAGACAGTTTGCCATAACGAAGAAATAATACGACCTATTTTGATTCCGTTCGTGACAATGAAGAGATAATGTGACCAATCTACACAAATTGGAATGAAATATAAAGTGATGAACATGATTATATAGATCAGTTTAAGAGTAAAAAGAAAATCAAAACAAAAGAAATAAAAGTCATTGACAACTTATGTTTAAAGGAGGTTTTTTTTTTCTTTTTGGTTAATGGTTTCTTTCTTTTATTCAATATGAAAAGAAGAATAGAGGGAACAAACTCAATCTCAACCATGAAAGATGGTGATTTAATTTTTGTTCAACTTCTATAATTGTTCAATGTAATTGTTTGGGTTCCACTTCAGTGCCTTTGAATTTGACTCTAATCACTACTATCAACTAAATACACTAAAATCAACAAAGTCATCGAAACGCAATCATAAACATTCAAAATCATCCGAGAACACTCACAGTTGTGCAAGGAAATTCGACCCATAATCCTCTAGAGATAACTCTAGCACAGGATTGAGTGGAGACCCAATTTCTCAAACACAAAATCCTAGAAAAGGTTCAAAAAGAAAGTTACTACATGCTTGCATTTTTACAATTTTAACATGTATATTACATATGAATAGAATTAAATTTGATATAGATTCAAATCAAATTTAAAATTTAAAAAATTTAGAACTTAATAAGGGATAGAGTTCACCCGTCTTCATTAAATTCATTTACAAGTTGTTTTTATCCCACATCCACTCACATAAGAAAACAAATTGTTTTCAAAACATGAGAAAGCAGGGAAAAAAACAGCTTTAGAAAATAATTTAGCAGTACGTGTATCGACATTCAATTCAATTCAAGTATTACAGTTCAACTCCAATAAGTATTTATATTCCATGTTTCCTCTGTTTCTCGCTTCATGTTCCGATGTGGGACTTGGAGCACTTCAATATTGCATAATTTAGAAGGTTATTCAAATTCGGACATAATATGTAAGAGTCAACAAAATTCAACATGATTCTGAATTTTCCGTACAGATTATTCTTGTAGAAAGAAGAGTATCATCAATGTCAAAGGAATATGTTCCAGTCTAAAACTGTTGATGACAGTCCGATGTGGGACTTCAAAACTAATGAGCACTCAACCATTAGGATTTGGGTCATTTTTCGTTTATTTGTCCTTTGTTAAAATGATGTTTTAGCATGAAAGATTATTGAACCAACTTGTTAGTTAATTACCACAACAAACTTATCTTCACTTTTCACCTTTTTCTCTCATGTTCTTTCTTTTAATTCCCTCTAATTCGTTTTCTTTATCAGTGGGTTCAACATTCTAAACTCCCCTACTGCTTCATTTCTTCCTCTTAGCATAATTGGAAGCATATATATACCTTGTTGAGACGACTGAAGTGAACTATCCATGATTAGTCCTTTTAAAAGACAAGTTTCTGGAAAAGAAAAGTTAAAAGTTGTGAGAGGCCTGACAAAATGTGCATGAAGTGGCTGGTGCTATAATGAACTAATTCTTTTTGAAGGAAATAAGCTTGGGTCATATCATTTGCAATAGTTTGTTTAAAACATGCCGGTATAATGCTAAAAACATGAGAACTAGCCATAGATGTAGCCGCTCTAGCTAACTCATGAGCTACTACATTAGGTTCTTTACTCGTAAACACAACTAACATTTAAAGATAAAATACAATCTTTAACAATAAAACTAAAACAAGAGAGATCTTCCATATGATTATCGAAGCTATCAACCACCAATTTTGAATCTAATTCAAGCACTACATTGTCTAGTCCAATCTCTTCCATCCATTTAATGGCGAGTAGAAGCCCAACTGCCTCTCCTTCCTAGATAGTTATCACAGGCAAATAAATTGAAGTTTTTGCTTGAATAAAGTTTCCTCGATTATCTCTTAGAGACATACCATATTTCCCCATTTTAATCTGTTTTTAACGCGCGTTATTTCACAGTAGTAGCTATAGACGCGGCGTTTGCATCTCTTAGAGACAAACCTCAACAAGCTCTTCCTATTGTCTTCTGCCACAAACACACTGCTCACTACCTCAGTATCCCATACTTTCGTCAAGTTTTCATTGGTAGGATAACTAAGGGGCTGAATTGTTAGGGGTATATGTCCATTTTTCATGCTAAACATTGTCCATACCAACGTCCCATATTGCCCACCTAGTGCCTGCACGTAACAACACTCTACCCATGCACATGTTTCGCCATGTGAAACTCAGATTGCTCCCATTGTTTGCTTCCATAAACTCCCCTATAGAATGATATTTAGTCTTGAAGAACTTAGCCACCATTGTATACGGGGTTGTCGCAATCCGCCACACTTGTTTGGCAGACATAGCTAAATTAAACACACAGATTTCAAAATCCTATGCCTTTCACTTTCATTGGTTGAGACAATTTGTCCCAAGACAACCAATGAATACCTCGATTACTCCACTGTTAGTATCCAGCCAAAATGAATTAATCATTTTTTGAATCTCGTCGCGTAAAGAGCAATATAGACCTCCAATCTTGCATAGTAGTTTGCGTCTCCTCATTTGGCTTGTTCAAATCAGGAGGAAGAAAATCATTCACCAACCAAGTGCAGCAAGCATTAAACACATCAACACCACAATGCTTCCTATTTATTTTTTTTAATAAAAAGCCGGATTCAAACCATCAGGACCAAGAGATTTGTTCAGATCCATTTCGTTTATAGACGTATGAATTTCTTCATGTTGTGATGGAGTGATCAGCATCTGCTTATCCTCCTCTTATACGCATTGATTAATTGCTTGAGTCTCCCTCTCGTAAGACGACGTACCTTTGGAAAAGAGATTAGAGAAGTACTGTCAAGCCTCATTTTTAACAATGTGCTGAATACTTTTCTTGCGTTTCCTCCCTGTTGAAGCAACATGGGAAAATCTGGTGTTCATTACTTTTCATCTTGGATCAATAGCAAATTTAAACGCCTTTTCAATACCATTAACTCTCGTACCCTGTCTTGCTCATTTTTGTTACCGTGCATAGTTCTGACACTTTCTAGCTTCTGTACACCAGCTCAAATTTCACCTTTCAAATTATGATGCAATGTTCTGGTCCATCTATTTAGTTCACCTTTGCATTGCTGAATTTTGTACATCACATCCTTATCACTAACTGCCCTCTAGAAGTGTTGAATTACTTCTTTGACTCCAGCATCTATTTACCACAAATTCTCAAACCGGAACTGTCCAACATTTGCCACCATACTAGAGTGCTTACGGTGTAAAATAGTTGTAGAGTTGTAGATTGGTCATAACTGTCTAACATTTGTGTTCCGGGAATAATTGGAACCAGTTGTCATTTGCTATTGCGTGGTCCAGCCTCTCCTCCGCTGCCCTATCAGAGCTTAAGAAGACCATGTATAGGGAGAACCTTCAAGGAGAATGCTGTAATCTAGGACAGGAGTATTTGATAAACAAACTACTTTTTAAGACCTGTAATATAGAAAGACCTTGAATACTTCAAAGAGGTATCCCAAAATTCACTAGGATAACCAAAGTTATTAGGAGAATATTAGTGCACGAAAGAACTTAAAATTATAGAACCCAAATTGTTTAAAAAAAGTACACTAATACTCCTTGAGTTCATTTGTACATGTCATCTTAAATTATTTGCGCATACTGATGAAATCAATAAATATTGTTACTTTTGATTGAATTATTTGTCTTTTTCCTATAATACACTTAATATTTTATTACACCATTCTATTTACTTTCTCTTCTGCAATAAATATGTAAGGGTATTATTGAGAAAATAATAGTTAGTGGTGCATTGAGTTTTAAAAATGACAGGTAAATATGCAAATTTCTACAAAAATGACATGTAGAGAAGAACCAAGGAAGTGACAAACTCAATCTCAACGGCAAAAAATGGTAGTTCAAACTTTGTAGAACCTCCTATCATTGTTCAATCAACTATACTAGCGCTTATAATTACAAAATTGTGAACATTCGAAATCATTTGAGAATACTCACTTTTGTTCCAAACTCTTAATCCCATCAATCTTTGCAATATATCTATCATCCTTTGTAGATACCACTACCACATAGTTAGCCGCATCGGTTAAACAACTAGCAGTTCAAGCAACTTGCATGCAGAATGATGTTCTTGATGTTGGGACATACTTATTTACGTGGCTTCTGAATGGTGTTGTTTCTAGCTAGTGTTGCTCTTGTTGTAACATGCAGAAGTCGCAGTTGGATCGAGATGTAATGCTTCTCCTTGTGTCTCTAACTTTTTACCCTTCAAAGTTTGGACACGCATATTAAAAAAGAATAAATTTAAACAAGTACGACAAGCACAATTACAATGGTACCATAAACCACAAATTATCTCCAGCAAAACCTTTTACATCATATCCACTTTAACAAAAAACAATGAGGAAATAGATGATTACGATTGATCTTGTCTAGACGGGGCACCATTTCTGGTTCTATGCCCATCATGAAGTCCTACTTTAACAAGAATGCTCATACTTGTTGAGCAGTCATCATTATTTCGATTACAACTTTCTAAAGGCGGTGCGGTGTTATTCACGTTAGGCTTCTTGGGTGCATCTCATGTGTCTAAATTCGAGTTGTTCTGTCACCTCCGGTTATGATTCATAACGGGGAAGAACTGTTGTATCCTGGGAGGATATGCGCTTATGAGGCGGATAAAATCCTCATGGACAGTGACTATGTCACGCCTCAGGCTACTTGCAGTGTGTTGTTTTGCAGGTTTCCTCCAATTTGATTTGTGAAGATTTTGATGGAGCTGTGTCAGCAACCAAATTCGATAAGTTTCACTTGTTCTCTAATTTATTTTTAGCAGTAATTATTTGTTATTAATACTTGAGATGATTCTACGTCATCACTTTACAACAGCTCTAATTCATCAAGAAACTAAAACATATCCTATATTTTATGGTCATCATAGTGAGCAAATTTAATTATCATTGTTACTCCACAATTGAATGGATCCAATTATCTTGGTTGGAGTCGATTGATGCAACATGCTTTAGGCGGGAAAAACAAAACAAAAGTTTCTTGATGGATCTTTTACTGATTCCTGATGTTAAGGATTTCTATTTTAGTGCGTGGAAATGATACAACCATCTCATTCATTCTTGGATCATCAATTTTGTTACTACGCCAATTGCTCAAAAGCTTGTTTTACATGATAACGCCATTGATTTTTGGCAAGATCTCCAACAACGTTTCTCAAAGGCTGGTAGAGTTCTCATTGTTACTCTTCAATCCATAATCAATAACCTGCCACAAGGTTCTAAATATGTCTTGGACTATTTTACTGAGATTAAAACTATTGAGAATCCAACCGAGTTTCCTTTCCACATTTGATTTCCAATTAGTTTGTTTCCTCTACTTTAGTGGGTTAATTCCTTTTTGATCTTATTCGTAATAGTCTTTGAACTGATCAATTGGCACCCACAATTATAGCCAAAATCATGTATAAAATCTCTATACAAAATGTCCCTTAGAAGAAAGAGTATATTTAAGATCACAGTCGTTTTGAGAAATAATAATGTACCTTCGGAGGTAAGAATGATCTTAAGAGATTATATCCTTTGGATATTTTCTTCCTTTGGAGAATTTAGAGGTTGGAAATTATGGTAACACCATATTTGAGTGATTGTATTACCATATTGATACTTGGAGATGTTAAGGGTTAGAATAGTACGGTCACAATACTATAGTAGAGTGGTCATATTACCATAATTGATTGGTTTCAGTATTAAATTCTCGTTGGAGGTGTAATTCTTGAACGATTAGCTACAGTGCAGTACCTAATTGCATGTAGTTGAACTTGTTTTATCTGGGAGACGGTGGGCTGATCGTCTCAACCCAATAATAACTTCGGTGAATAAAAATTCTTTTTCAAAATAGACTTTAAAAATTCAAATACAACAGTTTTGAAAATCCAAAAACCGTCATCGATGGATCCATTTCGTTCCATGAACAAAGAATATTCTTTGGTTATTTAGAAGGAGCGTAATAATAATAGTTCTATTCATGTTCCTGCTGTTGCACCTTTGTCCGTAAATTTAAATATCACGCAGTTGCAAAATTAAATATGCATTATTTTTTATTCAATGATTTTTATTATTAACAAAAAACATTGAGCCTACAATGCATAAATATTTTTTCATCTTTATGGTGCATTATTGAAACAAATAACTCTACATTGTCTAAAAAATTAAAATTTCCCTTTACTATTTTGAAAGGTTAGAAATCTAATGAAAATTAAAAAAAAAAGATTTTTTATTATTAACAAGTTTGTTATGTGATCACCTTTCTACGTGTGCTCAATGGACAAACACAACACACTTGATATACATAAGAGATGTCTTGTAGTAGTTATAATTTTATGAAGGGGTTTTACAACTACATAAGAGCTAAAAACTATTTACCTTTTGTAGGAGATCATGAACTTTTTACAATATAAAGAGATCAAATCACGTTCTATTTTTACATACTAAAATGAAAAAAAATATGGCTCATATTCTAAAGTTTGTTTATGCTACGATTCTTTTTCTATTCTTATTTTTTGTTGCAACAGAAGTTGATGGAGGTAAATAACTTTTTCGTCCTTTTTCAAATTCCCTTTCTTACTACATAGTTGGTATACACATTTTTTTTATAATGTTTTAGTACCATTATTTATAATATTTTTTTTCATTACAGTACGTAAGGAATGTAAAATTGATGCCGATTGTCGACAAATATGGTTTGTTACTAAGTGCATTAATCACGAATGTCAACCGATTCTATGAATACCAAACCCATGAGAGTGCACAAACGCCCAATCAAGAAGAATGATTTGTTATGCTACCAAAATAAATGTGCAATGTACCGAATGCCAAAATATTTCATGATCTATCATTTAGTTATTATGTTGTACCAAATAATTGTATTTTTCTTTTCCTAATTTAAATGATCTCATAGACTAAGAGATGTTGTATATGTTAGAGTAAACCCCAATAGATAATCTATGTTGATTAGATTTACTTTTGTATTATGACCTTGTTATACACACACAAAATTGTATTTATTATGTTATTTGTTATATAACATAATAATGTCCTTATAATAGTTAATATGTTTAATGGAATACTATGTGTGATTTAAACGTGAGACCCCATTAAAATTAACAATATTGTTAAACTATATGTAGTCAAAGATTTACTTCCAAATTGGATAAATGCAATTCAGAGACTATCGAGTTAGTATCTTGAGTGAGTAAATAAATATTACACAAAATATAAGAATTTTTTTTTTTGAGGGAAAGAAAATATAAGAGATTTAAAAGGTGTGTTTAGCAGAAAAGTGATTTTGTGAGATTAATAGGATCAGATTCCGATCCCGAAGGCCAACACAATAGGATCAGAATCCTGTGGTGTTATCCCATGCTAATGTATCCAGAGCGTAGGCTTGCTTTGAGCACTCTAATTTCTTCAAAGTATTGGATGTTTTATGAAGATTTAACCGTTAAGAGAATAATTTTAAAACACACAAGATAATAACAGTCACAATAGAGCAATTGATTTGTTTGATCGAGATAATCAACAAATTAATTGATTGCAAAGTTAAAAAAAAAAATTGCTTTTATGTTGACCCTCTAGTATATATAGGGGAAAGCCCCCCCAGTAATTCGAAGTTTGGCTACAGGGTAAGTAAAGTCTGGTCAAGAATTGTTCCAACTAAACTAGGAATCAAAATTGGATTCTCCAGAATGCTTCTCCCTCTGGTGGAACTCATTAACCATTTGAATCCAATCATTTTTCTAAAGAGTTAAGTTATTAATACAACTTAATTTGACTAGTTCCTTGATAAACCCTATGGGAATTAATCAACAAATAATAATTTGATTCAATTAATTGAGTTAGTTAATGAATTGTGACTTAGAATTTAGATTCTCTTTGAGAAAATTAGATCTTGACAAGATTTAACGATCAATGGGTTCCAAACCTGTTCTACATTTGTGAATGAGAAGAAGAAAAAAAACATGGAAGTTTTCCTCGAGCTCACCTTCACACAAAACACATCAAATCTTTAATAAATCTAAACGTAGCGTTTAACCCACCATAGATGAAAGTTACCTGTTCCCGTCCCAACAGTTGTCGAACTCCAAGGATACTAGCAATAGAATCTTTAGTAGAGGAGGAAACATTCATACTACAAATAGAACTCCAATAAGTTATTTCCTACATTATATATTATGTTTGTTTTCAGGGAAACAAATATTCACATTTACACTGACGGTGAATTCACTGGAAACAAGTACTCATCTTTACACTAGGCATGTATTCAATTTTATTTTGTTTTCACGGAAAACAAATATTCACGGGAAACAAGTATCAATAACTTTTTGATTTGGAAACAAATTATTCATGGGAAACTTGACAAATATTTATACCTAATCAATTTGATAAAAGAAGATCATTTACGAGTAAATTACTTTTGATTGGAACCAACACGAGACTAATCCAAACATGAAACTAACGTTTGTTAATGATGCATAGGATGAAAAGGTAATGATTTAATTAAAGAAAATGTGTCACTAAAATGATCAATATATTTTTTTGAACAAATAATTTCTACTCTTTTATTTTCAATTTTGTCTTTTGTAATTATGTGTTACCAAAATGATCTATATGTTACTAGTTATCATTATAATATTCACATAACACTTGGACAATAGAAACAAATATATATATATATATATTTTATGATGGCTCCCGACCCATTCTGCTATGTTTCTTTCCTGTCACTCCAAGCATCTAAAACTAACCCTTGTTGCATTCATTTATATGGCTCTTCAAGCTCTGCAAGCAAGAGAAGCAGTTTTAGAATAAGAGAAACATTTTTTTTTTATAGCAAAAAGTACATAAAAAAAATAAATAACTTCACAGCTTGCAAGTAAGAGAACCATTTTTTCCATTTTTTTTTTTTTTTAAAAAGTTCAAGGTGAGCTCATTTGATAAGGAGTTGGATTCGTACCCTACAAAGACATGGGTTCAACCTCCGTTGTCAGTGTGAGAACTTCTTTCATGGTTAATTTGTAAGTACTTATATTAACGCTTGCTGAACTTTGAGGTTTGTCCAGATCCGATGAGCTTCCAGGGTCCAATTAAGCTAAAATTTATTTAAAAAAGAACTCAAACAACAAACTCAATGTCAACAACCAAAGATATAGTGATTCAACTTGTGTACAACCTTTTGTCACTGTTCAATCACCACTACTAATTAGAACTTTTTTTTTCTTTTTTGAGGAAACTAGTTAGAACTTAAAAAACCATGAATCTTAAATATAAAAAAATCATCTAAAAAAACTTGAAATTTGACCCTTCATCCCACCATTAATATATCTTGGCATCGATTAAACATCTATCAGATTAGTGTACTACATGCTAACATTCAATTTCATCAAGTAAAATCTACTTATAAATTAGAATTTAGAATTGAAAAAGATTAAAGTTTGCAGAACTTAATTTGGTGGGCTGCACCCAGCAAATTAAGTATTTAAATATAAACCAAATTTTTAAAATAATAAACTGAACTCAAAAGACAAAATTTTAATAAATAATTTAGAGGATTTTCCCTTTTTTTCCTTTTTCCAACTGTCAATGTAAAATTAGAAAACCAATCCCTAAAAAGAAGGAATAAATTTTTTTTCTTTGACCTTTGGAAACGGAAAGGTAGCTATCATAAATATACTCCATCCGTTTCTAAATATAAGTAAAATTGACTTTTTAGGTCATTCATTTGATAAATTATGTGGTTTATAATATGAACTACATACATCATTAAATAAATAAACCTAAAAAGTCAATTTTGCCTATATTTAGAAACAAAGAGAGTATTAAGGAAGGACTACGAAGCAGGCTCGCATAGGACTTTATATTCAATATTTGGTGTATTTCTCCCATGTTGTTCCGATGTGGGACTTAAAAACTACCATAGTACAAAATTTAGCTATTCATTCATATGGTATATATGTGTGAGAATGTTACACACTCAACCAACTTATCATTTCTTTTTCCCTTATCATATAATGAAGTTTTAGCATGAATAATTTTTGAACCAACTTGCAAGCTAAGTTAATTTCCACTAGAAACTTATATTTATAATCCACATTTCCTCCGTTTCTCGCTTCATGTTCCAATGTGGGACTTTTAGCAGGCTATTCACTTCATTTCATTTTGAAACTTCCACTTAAAAAGAAGATACTCGAGTAGATTTGTCTTCAACAAGAACGTAAAATTAAATTGGACATATGGTTAACTTATACCTATAAATGTAGAAAGGCCTATGATGGATATAATTGGCCTTTTATCCAACAACAAACTCAACCATATATGATGGTGGTTCAACTTTTGTCTAACATCCTGTCGCCATTGAATCAACCAATGAGTTATGCTTAGAAAAGTGGAGGTTGATCACTTTATAGTGTAGTGTCCAAACTCAAAAATTGAGCACTTGTGCAGAAATTCATCCCTCAATGTATCAAGAGATGATTTGACTAATTTTTGTGTGTTTGGAAAACACCAACATAGGGGGGGATTCTTAGAGGATCATATATAACTACAAATTGGAGTTTTGAAAAATTAGAATAGGACTCAATTCATGGTGACAGTAGTTCACCACTCAACCAAACACATGAGATGAATTATATATTAACAAAGTGTCAAACTTCACAGTATCTTCAGAAAAATGAGCCTTCACCACAAATTGAAACTCAATCTGATGCAAACCCTGTTTCAGAACAAGTTGAATCTCAATCAAAACCATTACCAGAAATGGTTTATGAGATTATGATAATCCCACTCCAATCACCACCATCAAACTAGAATCATCCAAACCACGAAAACCTTCTGCTCCTACTCAATCTAAAACCAAAAATCCTAAACCTTGGATTCATCCAGAAGATCTTTCCAGTCTTAAAACTATCAAGTTAGAAGAACCAAAAGGTGATTTTGTCATCTTCTCTCTTGATTTTGATAATGAGAAAGAAACCACTTCTCTATCACCACCAAAACTCTCTAAAAATCACCTTTAAAGCTTAAATCTTCATCTTCCAAGAAGAGAAAGGTCACTGAACCTAAGCCAGTACCCTCAAAGAGGCAAAAGCATTCTGAAAAATTCTCTTATGATCCTATATTCTCAACTCCAGAAGAAGAAGAAGAAGAAGAAGAGAACTTCAAGAAGAACTGATCTTTGAGAGATATAATAGTTGGTATATTATATGATTTTGAGAGCCTCATAAAAAATGGACCTCCTCGATGCAAATCAAAGAAGTATTTCACGCTACTCAAGTGAGAGCATTCTATAGGAATGATGTGGTCAATGAGAAACGGAAATATCTCACAACCAACCTTAAGGGTGTAAGAATGGAAATTACATCATAAACTCAAAAGAAAATACTAAAGATTCCCAATGTAGGTAATAAAAAAATGTATTTTGACAATACTTGGTACTCACAAAGTCAGGTCGTCTTGTTAGAGACCAAGAGAAAGAATGCAAGTCCTCCAATCTTGGTGGTCTTCCTAAGATTTTGCGCAATCTATGTCTTCATTCTCTACTTTTAAGGTCAAGAAGTTTTGAGAATGTAACACTTGCTCATTTCTGTCTCATCTACCACCTCATCAAAAAGAAGAAGCAGCCACATACAAGAAGAAGAAGAAGAAAAAGATTTCCTCAAAAAGATTTTTTACTCCTTTTCTTTAGCCCCTTGTTCTTCATGTGAGAATACTCTAATGTGTTTTCGTAGACTTCAATGTTATCTCTGTCTCTATTATTCTACAATTACAAGTCTAATGAGGATTCAGAAAAGAACATGGCTCTAATTGTACTTTTCAACAACAATCTTTAACGACTCGTTTGTAGAAAATAATGTCAACAATGAAGTGATAACTCGTCACTTTTTATATTTACTTATAATGTATAAATGGATATAATAATAATAAAAATTAACAAAAAAGGTAGAATGAGTAATATTGTAATTAGTGTTCTTAAGTCTACTGTAGTGTTACACATGACACAAAAACAAAAGACAAACAAACACCGAAACGTGGATTTTTTGTTTCTGATTTCGAAGAGTATTTTTTTTTTTTTTTGAATTTTGTTGTCTTTGGATTTATTTTCTTCCCTGATTTCAAACAGAGTTTTTATTTTCCTCGGAATTTCTAATCTTTTTGTAATTAGGTTGTTGTGATTACAAGGTGAAGATGATCAATAATGCCATGCAAGAGTTTTTTGTTGAATTCCATCGACCTAACACACAGTAAGTTTCTTGTGTCAATTTTTTTTCCCGTTTTGTTTCATCATTGAATGTTTGCCCATTTTCCTCAATCAAGATGAATTGCATTAGCATCTATGACTGGTTAACTCTAAGAAAAATGATTTTTTTTGTTTGACATCAAAATTATGATGTCAAATTTGGTGCTCTTTGGTTTTTGTGTTTATTTTTTAAATGTGTGTATGTTTTAGAAGGTAAAAAGTTAAGGGAGAGAGATAGAGTTTACTACATAGGTGATAGGTGTCACATATAAGTGTCAATATTTTGATGTTCAAATAACACAATTAACACAATTGGAACTTTAAAGGTGGAACTGAAGTGGAGTTTTCTTCTCTTTGTCCAACACCTATACGACATTGATACATGTGATTACATTCAATTATGTCATGTCGGATGCATGTGTTTCATAGAATATAACCACGTGTCTGAGCGTCGTGTTGGTGTTGGACACTGAACATGTCTTTAGTCTAAAAAGTCGGTGCTACATAGGTTTTCACTTACTTTTCTTCTTTTTGAACTTGAGATTGTCTCAAGTTCGGATTCCGGATCTAAGATAGTTAAACTCACTAACATAATGAAAAAATTACTAACAATCACACTATAAGGAAGAAAAAATTACTGCATTATTACATTAGGCTTGACTCTATTGGAATATGGGCCCACTTCTCCGAGGTGAATATAGGCCCGTTTAGATTGCGATTTAAAAAAATAACTTACGCAAATAAATAATATGAATAAGCTTATGTAGTAATTTATAAGTTTTTACTAACAGAAATTGTATAAGTAATTTTTTTTCATAAACTAACTTATGAATAATACATAAGAACTCAATTATTTACATAAGTTGTTCTACATAAACTCAATCTTCCAAACTTTATTATTTGACAAAAAAAAAATCTAAACTTTTGAATTTTTCAAATGCTTTTAAATTTTTAAATGGGGGTGCAACACAAATAATCATTGCATCAACTCCTTTAAAGAGATCAGTCAAAATTCACTTTAAATAAAAAGTGATTATTATCATCACAATCTCCCATTATATCTTCGTGTTGTAATGTTATAATTATTTATTTTAACTATCTTATGATATATAAAATAATAGTTCAATTTAAATTATTATACATTATATGATAGAATAAATGATTTAATAATATCTGTGGGTGGATTGTTGAATTACACTTCAAAAGAAAATGATAACATGCAAAAATAATGAACAAAAACAATAGTTTACTTTTCACCATTTTCTACCCAAAATATTTCTACGAATTCAAAATCATTTCAAGTGTGACAACAATTTATTAAATATAAACATAGAATAACTATAATATTATATTCCATGAATCTAACTCTAATAAACTGAAGTTGGCACTTAATAAAAGATTCAAAATCCATGGTAAAAGGGCCAAACCTGAGTTATCATCTCAGTCTCGCTTCCGCTTTTATATTCTACACTTTCTCAAAAATATTCTTAGACGACCGATGTGGGACTTAAAAACTGTGGTGATACAAAACTTAGTAGGCTCGTACACTTTCTTCCTTTCTTTTATATTAAGACTTCAACTTATAGCAAAGCCTTATTTTACAGAATATTGAAGATCCCCACATTCTTCTTTCTTTTAATTAGCAATGTAAAATCAATGCTGATCAGGGGTATTATTTGTTGGAATTTTTTATACATTCAATAACTAAAATGACCTTACATATTTAAAGACCAAAATGATTGTTTAATCCAGAACTAATATATGACCTCATATTTAAGGATCAAAATGGTTTTTCTTAATATAATTGTGTCTCATGTTATACGGTAAAGCAATTCACATTAAGTTTATTTTTGTTAGAAAATTAAATCAAGCATAAACTAGAAGTTAGAAGCATTCTAGAACACAAGTCTTGGACATTAAGAATTATATTATTGGACCATAGCAAAATAAAGAGGCAGCCGCTTGACTTTCTCATCACCACAGTTTGGGATTTGGCTTAATGCATAAGGAATTACTAGTTTAGTATTTATTATACTTACTTAGGAGTTAAGATTCTTAACCATTAAGAGTAAAGTAAATCTAGTATTATAGACCGCCATTTACTTTCTTAGCATGTAAGAATTGCTTTAGCTTATGGATTAGGAAACTAGGCCTATAAAAGGCATGAAGCATCCTCTTAGGAAGCAAAAGTTATTACTAACAAATTACGATAGAACTAGTGTTCTAAACCAAAAGATAAAGAAGAATAAAACTAATTAAGATAAGATAAAGTCGTTCACTGAATTTTAACTCCTAAATAAGTATAATAAATAGATTAATTACAACAATTAAAAGTCGTTCGCTGAATTTTAAAACTAATAGATTAATTACAATTAAAATTTAAACTTTTTATGATGGGTAGCATCACATGCAATTGTCGAAAGCATCCAAGTAAATTAAAATGATAAAGAATCATTTTTAAATTTATTTGGACACCATCTAACAATTGACAAGCGGACTCCACATGAAATTAATTTACTATCAAATGTGATACAAGACTTGGCTCGTGTTGGCTTTTAGACCATGTCCAATGGTTGTGTTGAATAGAACTTTCAACATGTGAAGAAGCTTCAATGGGATGTTGAATGGTGTTGAGAGATAACATGGAGGAGAGAAGTGTCGAACACATTCAACAATGTTTAACCGTCTGCCACAGGGACACGCGGAAGCAAACCGTTGGCCAACCATGGCGTGTGTGCAACACGCGTCGACAGGCGCAAGTGTGCTGCAGGAGAGGCGGAGAGAGAAGATTCTTTGTGGATAATGAGTGATACGTGGCTGATTCTGATTGGCTGTTTGAATTTTTATCATCTTAATAATCTCAACTCAATTATTTCACTCGAAATTATTTTTTATTTTTATTTTTACCAAAATTCTTGATTTTTTTTCTCTATAAATAGAGACTTGGTTCATTTGATTTGAACACAGGAAAAAAAACCAAGTTTTTCACGATCTTCATATTATTATCTTATATTTTAGAAGATGCACAGAGGGTAAAATAGTCTTTTCCCATAAAGGGTGTATATAATATAAATTATATAAATTTTCTATAAGTTTCTACACTATTCTCTCATTGGAAAAAATCTGGATTTTTCCTTCCTCCCCCTCTCTAGCACACGTCCTCCCTTTCTACTTCACCCCAATCCATCAAACTTCATCAAAATTTTCCATGGAATCATCAAATCATGCTACAAAGGAGTTCCATGTAGAGTTTTAAGCAAGAGCCAAGCTTCAAAACTACTTTTCCCTACATTCTTGGTGGCTCTCCCTTCATTTTCCAAAACTTCTATTTTCACTCCTATTCATGGGAATTTACTTGTAAGTTTGTTTTTGGAGATACCCATGGGGGAATAAACACTAAGTAAGCATCAAAAGTTCCTTCCCCTTTTCATTTCATATGGTGGCCGAACCACCCACTCATTTTTCCCATTTTCACACTTTGTTGGAATTGTTCTATTTTGTGCTCTAGGGATGCAATTATGTTTTGGATAATGATGTTAGTGACTTGTTTTGGATGCATAAGGAGCTATGGAATCACATTCAAGGTGAGCTTACTATTAAGTTTGAATTTTTGGAGAATGGGCTGAAATTAGAGACTTGGGATTTAAGAAGTTATTATGGAAAAGTGGTAACAATTTTGATGAGTTAATGTTAATGTATGTTAAGCGGTAGTTGTTGTTACTAGTGACTATACTTGAAATTCATCATTTTGAGACGAAATTCGTATGGTCTTCATTGGCTCTTATATGCTGTTGTGTAACTCATAATTGAGTAATTAATGGATTTTTGGATTCTACGCTTGATTCCCTTCAGTTTGGATATAAATTTTGTATGTTTTGGATTAAGGACGTATTCATAAAACGCATTTAAAGTTTGGAAATTCATGCTGAAAATGGCTACGGGTTTGATGTGGATTTTTTTGAAATAAGCTACAATGTGAGTTCAAACTGGTTATAAATGATTTCAGGTTAATTACGAATGCCCGAGCGTGAAGTTGGTTGAGGTTTGAAATGCAAAAGTGAGACGAGTATATACTATTTTTAAAGGATTAAAGGTGAGTTCCTTAGTTGGTTAACTCTCCCTTTGGGTAGTTTGAACTATGTCATTTTAACTTTGTTATTTACTTTTACTCGGTATAAACGAGGTTTTAATGATCATACGAGGTTTTAATGGTTATGGAAAGTCATGATAATGTGAATGAAATTTTATATGATATCAATGTTATGAAAGTGTTGATCATATAAATGGGTTCTAGCAATAAAATACTAAGCAAGGCAGTTGATGTATGATTTGAAAGAAAAATTGAAATGACTAACATGCTCATAGAAAATAAAAAGTAACATGCTCATAGAAAGAAAAAAAAAAATAATAAAACTCTGTTTGCTACAATGAAGAGATAATGTAGCCTATGAGGTATGGCTCATAGTAACAAATGCGAAAACTCTGTTTGCTACAACGAATAGATAATGTAGGCTATGATGTACGGCTCATAGTAACAAATGTGAAAACCCTGTTTGCTACAACGAAGAGATAATGTAGCCTATGAGGTACAACTCATAGTAACAAGTGTGAAAACTCCGTTTGCTACGACGAAGAGATAATATAGCCTATGAGGAACGGCTCATATTAACAAATGAAAAAAAATGAAGGAAAAAAACATTAATACAACGAAGAGATAATGCGGTCTATATGTACATAGTGAAATGTATAATTAATGATAATTAATGACATGAATTTTAAATCAAGAATTATGATTCTGGTTATGATTATGAGTATGTGTGTGAATAAGAATATGACATTATGATAGAATGATGATAGTATTCTAAGTAGCGATCCTCGTTATCCCTGAGACATAATGGTTCGTGATGAAGAAGCCGAAGTCGCTGGACGATACAAAGTTCATGTCAACGGTGTTATTTCAGAGGTATATGACGAGAATTTTTTATATCTTATTCAGAGGAAATTTTTATTATTGTAATTTTAATGTTTCCAGTGCCAAATTTAACACACATACTAGATATCCTAGGTAATTTCTAACCGGGGTGTTTCAAGCCACTTCTCACTAAGACTGCACGTGAACTAGCAAGGGCACAGGCTACTGGATGCTCAAAGAACCATAACACAACTCTTAAATATGTGTATATATATCTTAATAGAGAGATGTTTCTGAGTCGAGGAAAGAGTGAAATTGCTTCTCTATATATATGCCCAACAATGCACCGTACTCTATATATATGACTCAGTAGTAATTTTACCGTTGCCATTTTTCCTAACTGACGCAACAATAAAAGCTAGAATATAGGATTGACGAGGCACTGAGTTAATTGCCACATGGTGTCATACCCCAATTTTTGATCTAAGGTCTTACATTCATATACCCTCTGATCCGGAATATTATCTGACTTTTCAGAATAAAAATTCGGCAGAGAGGTATTTTAAAATACCTCATTTTTGGTCCGATTCGGACCCTCTTCTCTCTTTATCTTTATTTTTTTAATTTACTTTTATCTTTTAAAATTCCATCTTTTATTAATTCTCTTTCATTTTTAATTTTGATTTTAGATTTTAATTTTAATTTTAATTAGTCATTTTTCTTTCTTTTACTTTAATCACTTTTATTTTAATTTTTACTAATTGTCCAAAATGTCCAAAAAATAATAGTGTCAATGTCTAATAGGTCACAAAAAAATATGTCCAAGGTCCAAAAATAATTTCAAGTCAAGTGTCAACTTTGACATTCCTTTTCCAAAATTCACCATAATTGTCCATCAAAAACCATTAAACCCTTTTTCCATTTCCATCAACCTCCTCACCTATAAGTAGAGCCCTCATCCCTCACAATTTCACACACCAAAAGTTCTCTTGAGTTGTCAAAGAACTTTTCTCTCTTCTCCCTCTTTTAGCTTGTGTTGACGAGCTATTCTTTTCTTCTCCCTCTTTTTCTGTC
>Ga0228710_1000211_pt1 | contig 59732 bp, 25 predicted proteins | sample MedpolnodulmetaG_FD_177995 | JGI IMG/M metagenome (GOLD analysis project Ga0228710, IMG submission 177995) | Root nodule microbial communities from Medicago polymorpha collected in Santa Monica, California, United States - pink nodules | ecosystem: Host-associated > Plants > Roots > Nodule... | reverse complement strand
CAGTAGATTGCAAAAAAAAAAAAAAAAGTTTTGTTCTACTTTGACATTTTGAAAACAATTAAGTTAATCTATGTTTAATTGTTATTGTATAGAGACACAAATTTACATGTTTCCTCTGTTCTTTCTCCTTCTACCCTAGCCGCCATAACCTACATAACCAACCACCTTTCCTCCTCTAATCCAAACACATTTTCCACCATGTAGCCTCACGCAGGTGGTGAACGCGATCCTCGCGGCTTCACCACCCTCGTTCCTTGTTTCGTCGAATAGTCCGGCGCCATCTGTGCTCTCGCCGATGGTGCTTTTTGGATCTGTAACCACCACTTTTCGTTACCACAGCTTTTGAATCTGCGACCACCCCTCGATTTGTTCTCTAATCTGTGGGTCTTGGTTTTCCTCGTCGGAGCTGTTGAGTCTCCGGTGACCTTTGCGCTGCTGTCGACTTGAGTCGTTTTGTGGTGGGTTCGTCTTTCCGGATCTAATTTTTGGTCATGCTTCATGGTTGTTCTCTTTGATGTTACTGTGTTGTTGCGGTTTCGCTGGTGGGTGTCTTCTATTTTGGTTATCCGACGGTTTGTTTGCTTTCATTTTCGTTTTATGTTATTTTCTGTTGTTTTGGGAAGATGAAGATTGGTGGTGGTCTTGTTCTAACTATCTGGTTTAGTTGAAATTTTGAATCTGGTTTGTCCGAATTTAAGATTTGGTTCTGGTTTTGTTCATTTGTGCGATGTTTGGTTGGATACCATCCCTCGATCTGGATTCAACAAGACTTGTTTCGCCTGATATTGCTCGAAAGGGCTAGGTGCGTAGACGCTCCGTGTTGACGGTAGTTGTTGATGTCGTACCTTCAAAACTTTATCTGCTACGATTGCTTTATGCGTCGACAGTGGACTGCTTTGCATTTCTGTCGTTTGTTCATCCCTCGATCTGAACTACGACTGGATTGGTTGGCCCGAAAGGGCGTTTACTGCTTGTTGATATTTGATGGGAGCTGCTGGATCTTGGGTCGCTTCTGTGTTGGCAGACGATCCATACGCCTATTTAGAAGCCTTGAATACTCACTCTACGTTTTTTTGCAATTTGGTTTCGCGCTCATACGTGGGTTCGCTGGATTGTCAGTGGCCGTGATTGTTTAGGGTTGTTGTTTGTTGTATACCACTTTGTACTGAAATTGTTGTATTCAACATGTGATCTCCATCTCCTTTATTCAACATGTGATCTCCATCTCCTTCGTTTCAAAATCGAATTCAACTTGTCTTTGGGGGTAAATTACCCTCAATTCATCAAGGGGTAATGTAGGTCTCACCAAATTTAAAACTTATATAAGTTGATATTTTAGAAGTATTTTTATTTGGTTTTCCTACCTTTCAGGTAAGACAACTCGAAAGAAAATTGGATTGACAAAATCATGGTGTTGCACCGTGATTCTGCTAAACTCACCATCGATCCAAACATGCACTAATTTTATAATAAACCCAACTCCAATCATTATGATGGTTATGGAGAAGTTATTGAAAGTTGTTGTTCTCACATCCATTGTTTCTTAGAAACACATGAAAATGATCCAAAAAAATCTAGCGGTAGTTAACTACCGCCAAGTTTTTTCGGTCATTTTCATGTGTTTCTAAAACAATGGATGTGAAAACAACAACAGTTATTTTGGACTCATCCCATATCCAAGGCCTACTTCATAAATGGGCTCTTATAGGATGACATAATGGAAATTTTACCCTATACCCCTGCATCTATACTTTCACCCTTACAAATTATCGAAAATTCCAATTTTATCCTTCTTATCATTTAACTCTTTACATCTTAATTTTTCACCTTCACTTTCAATTTTTTTTAGTCTTCACCCCTGCATGATATTTCTTCACGGAATACTCTAAAAGACATTTCTGGTTCATATTAATGGCAAGAAAAACTCACGTTTACTTTATAAGTAAAATAAAACTGAAAAATTCTTGAAATTGTTTCTGGTGTGTGAACATTTAACAAAGCTCAAATAACACATTTCCAGAATTGCAGAATTACAACAGATAGAGATGCTAACAAGTAACAACATAAAAAGTAATAAAATGTATGGTGATGTTAAAATGGCAAGCGAGTGTGTTTGTACTTGTTTGGGTTCTTTTGAATTGAATCACAGCTGCTAATTTTTTATATGTGGGTTATGCTTCTCCAGTCACATTAAAATGAAAAATACAGATAAAAAAAAAAGAAATAAAAATAAAAAAATCATAAAAAAACGGAAGAAAAAAAAATCAGCAGATGCCAATAACATATCTAGATGCTAACATCATAAAAATTGGAAAACAAATCGAAACTCAATTTGAGATAGGAACAACAAATCAAAACCGAAAAACCTACCCAGCGATTTATAAACATCAGATTGTAACAGAGATCTCCAAATCAACCCAAATTTGAGATTACTAAGCAACAGATTGAAACCGGAATACACAGTATGAGGTTTCCAAAGGAACAAGATTACTCGGAAGAAAGCCATGAGTTTTGAGAGAAAAATGAGTAAACTGGATGCTTCTATGTTTATACAGGAGGGTATAATAGGACGTTTGTGTAAAATGTAAGGGTGAAAGTATAGATGTAAGGGCATAGGGTAAAACTTCCTGACATGATGAGTCGAGCCAAACACATGAAGAAGCTCAATCCAGCCAAGCTAAAGCCAAAATGCTTAAGGGAAGCAAGCAGAAGAGCGTTCCAGATTCGGATCACTCTCGTGAACCCAGATAACGAACCAACCCTCCCACACTGTTATTGCAAGAAAGCCTGGGTTTATAAGCCAAGGTTGTATAAGGAATATTTCTGCAGAATTTGATGAATCCACTGGGGTGTTTTGCACTGACGTGAAGAGTGCATTATCAAATACAATTTCATTTGTATCAAAATATCACTTACTTTCTTAGTTTCCATTTGATGTAGTTTGCCAAAAATTTAAACAGATAAACACAATATTACCACAACAGTAAATGGAAAAGGTAAGAGATGGTTTAGAACAACTCAACTGATTCAAAGTACAAGTTTTGACACCAAAAATAAGCCAATAGGAGGAGTATTTGCAGTTAAGTTAAGGACACTAATGCTACAACTCTCAAAATTAAAATTCACTATTTTGAAAATTTTCCATGACTGGAATTGGGAACAGTATATTTCTGATCTTATTAGCATAGTTGAACCAAATTAATTTGTCTAATTTGATCTTAATGAGTATACATGAATGCCATTAAATTGAGACATGCATGAAAGTCACACTACTGTCAATATTGTTGCCAAAGCCATCACAAGTTCAGCAGTGTGTTGTATTGTACTACAACTCTGCAACAATGCAAATATAACTAGGATGACAAACATTAATATAGCTGTGTTAAATACATAGTTGATTAGTATTCTATACTAATAAGAAAACCATTTTTCCTCTGCAATGCGTCAACACATTAGCACTCTTGAGATTTGTGTCTACAACATGGATCACTGCCACTAGTTTCATACAAACTAGCTGTTGGGAGAGCAGACCAGTTTCCCTAAAAAGGAACAAGGTAGTAACTACAGTTGGTGTATTTTCACACAATAGGAAGATTCTGTTATTAAAGTGACGCTAATTTTCATTTTACAACCGTCTCAAAATGAAATTTGAACTCCATCCTTTGAGGTCACACGATCAAATTTTTACCATTGAGTTGCACCATATAAACATAAAGTAGATTCTTCATAAAATATACCCTTCACTCTTTCGATCCCTTTCATCCTTCCAACTTTCACTAGTCATCCAAAACCTCAAATTCACGTAATCTCTAAATAATTCAATATATGAATTCATTCTCATTGTGCCCTTCTTTTTTCTAATCGGGTTCCCTCTTTACCCTCTTCAATAAAAAAAAAAACACTTAATTTTCCCTTCATTCTCTCTCACGGTAATTTTCCATTGAGTGTAAATCAGTAATTTAAAATTTCAATGTTCTGTTACAACATGTGTGAATAACAGGGCAGAAAAATAATCAATGTAAAATGTAAAGCCTTGACAAAATTTACAAAAGCTGTAAAAAATAAAGGTGCATAACAAAGGAGTAAATTCCTGAGTAAATAAAAGGTATGCTGATATATTATTCATTTCTAAAAGAGAGTGTGAACTACAATAATGGATTCAGTCCTTGCCATAATTTATAATTTCCAAACATAAAATCAATCAAGGCATGTCTATATTACAAGTCAGTATGGAAAAAAAAAAAATATATGAAATAAGTTAATGTACACTAATCAAACTCCAAACCGTATGCTGTAATGGTATCAACATGAGGAAAAGTGACCTATCTTTTAAATTCCTAGTATACATTAATTTGTCGCTTGAAAACTATCACTGCCAGTATATTCGTCTAATTACCGATTAAAATGGGTTATGTGATAGTAACCAACTTACCGGCCTTGGCATTTCTTCCTAGATTTGAAAGGGAAGCGAGAAGGCGTTGAAGGCGAGTACTCAATAGGCAACTGAGGTGGTTCCAGCTCACCACTAAGCATCCCGACAACCTCCTTCATTGAAGGACGCCGAGCAGGTGATTTAAGCAAACAATGCAAAGCTACCTTGATGCAGATCAGAGCTTGGTCCTTATCCAATGACTGAATAGACTCATCAACCAGCTCAATGAGCTTCCCGTTTCTCGCACAATGGCGTGCCCATGACAGAAGATTAGCTCTTTGAAACTCCGAAATCGGTGAACCGGTCACTTGAAGTGGGCGTCTTCCAGAAATGATAACAAGCAACAAGATCCCAAAGCTATAAACGTCACACTTTTCAGTGACATCTTCGCCATAGCCATACTCGGGAGCAACATAACAAACAGTTCCTCTCATACTTGGAGTACTACTCACACCACCACTCTTTGGAATATCTCCACTAGCTGAATCAAAGCTATTCCTGCGTGCTCTCCATAGGTCACCACTGAATCCATCTAACCACCAATCGATATTACCACTGCGATTATTCCCGCTTCTTCTCTTTCCCTTCTTTCTGTCCCCGTATAATGCATCATCACTCATCCACCAATTATCACCATTGCTAATACCATCATCACCATTTTCTACACCCTTTTTCTTCATCTTATTCTTCTTCTTTTTCTCCTTTGCAACCTCTTCACAATGTTCCTCCTTCCACCATTCCCTCACCGACTTTCTCTTCTCTTTCCTCATCACCCCGCCAACATTTTCCTCGTCCATTGATTCCCACCATTCCAATTTCTGCTTCCTTTTCTTCTCCTTTTTGTTCTCCTTCCCAATCTTACCTCCCTCTAATTCACTCTTCTCACTTTTCACTTCCCTTCCAATCCAATCCATCACATAATCCTTCACCTTCTTACCTTCACCAACCGCCGTCAAACCAGCAACCTCATTATCCTGTTTCCACCACCAATCCCTAACCGAATTACTCGTTAACCCTTTCCCCTTCTCATTCTTCTCACTAACCTTATCAAACCCCGGTGACGCCGCCATATTCATTCTCATCTCAACACTTTCCGGTGAAGCCACCGGAGTTCCCAAATGACCACCCTCTTCAAAAAAACCGGTATGACCACTCTCAATCGACCCACAATCATCAATCACAACCTCCAATTCATCATTCCCATTCCCTTTCTTCATCTCATCATCACTATCAACACCCAAAACCTCAATTTCAACCCTAATCGGCTCCGATTTCAACCTCGCCAATCCAAAATCACCAATCTTAGCATTAAAATCACAATCCAACAAAACATTACTAGGTTTCACATCACCATGTATAACAGGAGGATTAAAACAATGAAGATAACAAAGTCCCTTAGCAATATCCATCACAATTTCAAATCTCTTCTTCCAATTCAAAAGCTCAACACACTTTCTCTTCAAAAGCGCGTCTTGAAGATTACCGTTTTGCATTAAAGGATAAACAAGTAAAAAACGACGACGTTTTGGGTCAGATGAATACCCTAACGGTGGAATTGTGTAAAGAGAACGAAGCTTTGAAGCGAATAAGAGTTCGTTGTGAAATTCACGTTCACCTTGATGAAAAGAAGTGTCTATTAGTTTTTTGTTTTTGTTTTTGTAAAAACTCGGTATCCGATCCAAAGACCAATTAATCTTCTGAGGACTAATCTCAGTGTCAGTGTCCATGAGTTTAACAGCTATGGGTTGGGAGGATAGTGTTCCGGAAAAGACGGTGCCGAAGCCGCCGTGGCCGAGGGGAGTGGAGAAGGAGTTGGTAGCACGGCGGAGATGGGAGTAGGTGAAACGGTGAGGTGGGTCGTCGGTGAAGGTGAGTGGGGTGGTGTGTTTTTTTCGGCGGCGGTGGAGGAGGGTGAAGAGGAGGAGGAGGGTGAGGAGGACGGTGGTTCCGGCGAGGATAGGGATTAGGATGTGGTGGTGGTGGCGGTGGTGGTGTGGTGGTTGTGGTAAGGAAGATGAAGTGGACGGTTGAGATTGAAAGAGTTTACGGTGAAGCATGGTTGAGAATGGAAATGAAATGAGAGAATATAGAAAGGTTTTAGTTTAGTTGAGTTTTGAGTGAAAAGGTTATGTATTAGGAAATGGGTTTTGTGTTTGTGATTATAGTTATTGGGATTTTTCAATTGGGTCTGCCGCTGGAGAGTGAGATTGGTCTTTTGATTAAATTAGTCGTTTCTTGGACTAGTTAATTTGACATGGTCGTTTTTTAGATTAGTTAGTTGATGATGAATTGATCATTTAGATTAGTCGATCTCTGAAGAAAAAGATTAAAAGAATTTTGAGAGATGGTATAATATATGGTAAGGTGATGATTGTTGATTGATGATGATGAATTGAACATTTAGATTAGTCGCTTTTTGAAGAAAAAATTATGAGAATTTTGAGAGATGGTATAATTTGTGGTAAGGTAATGATCGTTGTTGATCGATGAATTAGGTGGAAATATGAGAAAGTGGAGGAGGAAGAGAAGTGGAAGTTGGGAGTTGAAGAATTTTTTATTTATTGGCTTTTATGTATTTTCTTCTACTTGTTTGTTCTCTAGTATAAAGTCAATAGTGTGTGTTACTTAAAATAAAATAAAAATTAGTGTGTTGTGTGTGTGAAATTTGGGTAAAACGTATCTTAATGGACTTTCGTTGAGGTAGTTAGTTTGTTTGGATTGGTATGCCTGCCCGTGGTCATGACAAGTGCTTTTATTTAACTTAACGATATATAATAATTTGAAGAGGATCAAGTTAGTCAAAAGTAATTAGCAAAGATCTTTAAAAAAAAAAAGTAATTAGCAAAGTTCATACCTAATAGCACTTTGAAGAAATAGTAAGGAATATTAACTTGGATGTTGTAATCGGGGTTGAACTCAGACTCTTGCACTCGTGTATGAGTTTTCAATGTCTATTGTCATTTCATACATCTAAAAAAAAAGTTTATTTTTAGACGTTGATGGATTAAGGTATTATGTTTATGATATTTTAGGTATTATATTAATGTATCTCTCTAGTTTTTATGCTTTCATTTAAACAGGACATACAAAGACTTTTTTTTAAAGTTTATTTTGATAAACATACTTGAATCTAAAAAGTAGGTTTATGACAAACTATATACCAAATTTAAGCCTCGATTTTTTTTAATAGATTAAACTTAGATCTTGCAAAATATAGCTCGAATTAGCTTGCTTCCAACCTACTAGCAGACATCCGATTAATGGAGGGATTATTTAGTTAGATGGAGAATTATTTAGAGATCTTTTAGTATGTTTTAATAGTTTAGAGACAAATTTGGAAAAGAAGGACAATTTAAGTATGAAATTGATTGTTTATTCAAAGAGAAATACACCAATTTTCTTTAGCTCACATTTCTTACTTTTCTTAGTGTTTCCTTTCACTTTTGACTCAATCCTAACTATTTGCATATAGTCTTCTAAATAGTAATAATGATATCATAAAAAATATTGCGACCAACTTAGGATGTAGATATATTATTATTTTTTTGAAACCAATGATGTATATATTTTTGTCAACACATTTGCGGCTCCATTTGGCTGGCACCTTCTGACTTATAAGTAATAAGTTGTCGTCACAAAAAAAAATAGGAAGTAGCACTTGCCCCTAACACAATTTTTTTCTATCTAAATTATAACTTTGATTTTAAAATTATATGATTTGAACTAACGAGTTGAAAATAATTGTTCGTGAATTTTAATCGACTTGAGTTGAACTTAAAAAAATGTTTGTCTCGAAACAAATTTTATCGATTCGAGTCAAAATGAGTTAGGTTTGATTCAGTTCGACTCATTTTCAGTCATGTTACGGTAGCATATTTCCAATGCTTCAGCAATATCAAAGTCTGGAAGGACTTTGACACCCCAATAGCGGCATACCGGCTGCCATTACTTACTTCTGATGCTTATTCTATAAGATAAATGATATTTGTACAACCATTTAGTGATAACTTTTAGACAACTTTCTCTCTCATACTCACATTATATTCTTACTCTCTCTCTTCCTTTTTCTCTCTCCAATGTTTTTAACCAATAAAAATAAAGAAAATTGAAGTTGTCATAAAAGTTGTTAGCAAATGGTTATTCAAATATCATTGCACTTCTATAAACAATGTCTAATCATGGTATAACTAACCTATTTGTACATCAAACACTAATGTTTCCTACGTCCTTAGTCCAACACTCAATGTCCTAAAACTTCCTTTACATCTGTATCTTATCTTGTGGGCTCTCCTCGTTTATTAATTTATTTATTTATTAATTTTCTCTAAAAAAAATTATTGTGTTCCTTGTCTTCTACTTTGCTTCTGTTTATGTGCACTGCTTCCATTGAATCACAGCCTGGAATACATATATTACTGTTACTCAATCGTCTCTGACGCTCGATATATCTGTAAAATATATTGCAACTCTTTCTTTCATTTCTATTTAACAATAATTTTCTTTTGTGTTATTATTAATACTTTGCATGTGTTCATTATGCCAATTGAAAATCATTGCCTATATTTCACTATACCTGCTTTTTCATAAAGGTTCATTACCACTTTTCTTCTATTGCAAGACAAAGAAAAAGTCTAATTATTACAAACTTTTTATGATAAAGTCAACATATTTATTTATTTGTAAAATATCATTTCTCTTAAAAATTTAATTTTATGAATGTGCCTCGTCCAATTTAATTATACATTATAAAGGGTTCCATATCCCATTCCTAAGGATTTAGTTTTCTTTTTTTTTGAGAGAAGGGTTTAATTACTTTTTTTTTGAGGGAAGAAGGGTTTAATTACTTGATCAATAGCTATTTTGTCGGTCGTATTTTGTACTATGTTTTTGGCAAACTATTTTTTTCCTTATTTGAATTATTACATTATAATTTATTTATTTTGGATAAACTAAAGAGATATATGTCTCATAAGTTCTAGCTCAACTAACAAAAATGTTAAAATTGTTAGGCCGAACATCATGATTGGGGTTCGAACCCCGGTACTTCAACTTTGTGTGTGTAAATTTATGATGGTTTTGTCATCTCATCTATAAAAAAAAAAAATGAAATAAAAGTACCGGTCACAAGAAAATGATAGTTTAATTGTGATACTTTAAATTATTTGAATGGTTCTCAATTGAGAAGTGAATCAAATAGATAATCCTAAAATATGTATCAAAATGAACTGAAAAGAAAAAGTATGTCTGTGATATGCTTCTTATCTATCAAAAATCAAGGAGATCAAGGATGGAGAAGTGACACAAAGAAGTTATCATAGTCCATTCAATATGGGCTAGTCCACTCCCCATAATATGTGAGATTATCTTAATATGATGTTTGAGATACCTTATGAACTTCTGCACCTTTTCATTCTTATGGTCTATCTGACCTTACAAATTTTATACAGTCTCTTCAGATTTTATATTCACACAATCCTTCCTTACAGCACTAAAGGAGATTAGTGGTGTTTTTATAACTAAGATGTAGGGTTATTTGTGATTATGATCTCATAATGATCAATCTCATCTCACATGGAAAGTGCATCTAATCTAACGATATACCTAAGAAATTTATACATAGATATAGTGTAGCTTGATTATATTTGAGATTGCTTCGGATGTTTAATTGTGATTAAAAACTAGGGATAGAATATGACCATAGGATTTTTGTAATCCGATCTTTTTGTGATCTAATATAGAGTACGCGGAAATTTACTCTTTGAATTGTATTCTTTATATAGAGTACGCGGAAATTTACTTATTTTGGTTGTTAAGTCACAAAACTAGTCGTTACAATTTAGTCGTTAATTGTTTTGTCTTTTGTGTAACTTTAACTTAATTTGCATAGGTGACTAAGCTTCTTCCAATATTGGGAACTTGGTTTCTATCCGATTTCCATCTTTTGATGATTAATTTGATCTTCTAATTCAATCTGATCTACATAGAAGGTTCTCAACCTGGAAAGGCAATCTCCTTAATAAAACGACATTTGTTACTACGACCATGCAAGTATTCTTGTTCTACATCATATAGTTGGCTTTTATCTCGTTGTAGAGAGTGGAATGGTAATGAAATTTGAGATTAGATTTGGAAATTGTTGGTTCCCACGAAGGTGCAACATTTTCTTTGGCTTTGCAAGTATAATGTGATATCAACTAATAAGTTTCGAATCACTGCAACTTGACAACTTCTCATATCTGTCAAAGATGTCGAACCCATTATGAAGATGTGCTTCACTGTCTTAGAGATTGTGCTTCATCAAAGGAATTTTGGTAGCAAATATGTAGTTTTAATCATTCATATTTATTTAGCTTTACAACCATGAAAACATGGTTACAAACTATGTCTAAAAGACCTTTTGGTAACTTGTTTGCAATAGCTATTTGGTGGATCTGATACTTTAGAAATAATCATACTCTTGGCGACAAGCAACAGAAAACCCAAAAGTTCCTTCATTTTATAGACATTATGTGTACCGACCTAACTTCTATTAATATTCACTCTTCTAAGCACCACATTAATCGTCACATTGTTAAGTGGACCCCACCTCAAGATGGATGTGTTAAGTTAAATATTGATGGAAGTTGTGATACTTTTGGTGACATTGTTTATGGTGGTTTACTTTGTGACAGCAAGGGAGATTAGATAGCAGACTTCTCTTATAATGAGGGGCAGAGAGATGCGCTTCTTGCTAAGCTATTTGGGGTTTATCATGGTTTGATGGAAGCTCTATTCAGCATGTATTTACAAGACAAATTCTTTAGAAGTCCTTCATCTTCTTCAACATCCAGACCACTCACATATGCATGTATACTCTTTTGTTGGTGAAGATTTTTGGTTCAAAGGAGCATATTCCTAAAATTTATTTCCATCATGTGCTTGGAGTGGGCAAGTGTTCTGCAGATTTTTTGGTCTATCTCGGGCGCTCTTCATGGTTAGGTGTGACCTTTTGACAGGCTTCACTGTTGGAATTAAAGACAGTGTTGAGACTTGATGCCCCGAGTTGAGCCCCGTTTGTAGGTTTTTTTTGTCATTCCAAAAAAAACATAAATGAGTCAATATGAAATTTTTTTTTTAAAGAAAAACCTACTACTTTTGTACTCGCATGTCAACCATAATATTAATAAAGATCTATTGAAGGGTCCTCGTAAGCCTAACTCAATTGGTAGGACAATGCATAATATATGCAAGGTTCGGGGTTCAAACCCCGACAACCACAACAAAAAAAAATTCTATTGAAGCGTTTAAACAAATTACTAGTGTGACACCCGTGCGTACGCACGGGTAAATATATATGTTATTTAATAATGTAATTTAAATTAGATAATAAATAATGAGATCAAAATTTAAGATAATTTAATGGTAGAAATGATAAAGTAGACAAACTCGCAAAGTTAAATTAACCTATTTAGAAAATTGATTTATCAGAAACAATAACAAAGAAAGGGGTATGATAAGTCTAATTATAAAAATGTATAATTAAATCTCGATCAAATTGAATGAAGTAGGTTTAAGCTTAAATTCATTTTGGATATCTCTGCTGGTTTGGGTTAAGAGATAAACTGTTGGAGGTATGGTTTTAAACTCAAACGAATAGAAAAAATTAATCAAACATTTTCATCCAAAAAACAACTAACCATTGACATTTGGCAATAAAATAAATAAATTGAAGTTCAACGATAACAATAACAATTAGAATTCAAATATTTTTATTATTTATTTTCGAAGATTAATTTGAGGTGTTAGGTATTTAAAAAATAAAATAATTTTTGTTGAGAGGGAAAAACATTAAATGCTATAAACTCTAGGTTTGAAATTGTTTTATAAATTAAATAAATATGCAGTTTTGCAAATATTGTTATTCGCACCATTGTTTTAGGCATACACACCCTCACTATCCAGCAGTGGTATGAGAGGAAGGTTGTAAGGTCACATCCTTCCATTTGCAAAAATCAAAATATCAAAATATATGATACTTCTGCTGTCTGTGTAATTTACCACGGTTTAGTTTTTTTTTATTTTAGAGAAACACGGTTTAGAGTTTGATATATATAGTCGAGTTTGCATGGAAATTAGGGTTGCCGAGTTTGCATGAAAATTAGGGTACTCTGTTTGTAAACGTATTAAATAAGTGTACAACAACTTGTCAAAAAAAGAAGTCTACAGAAACAATAGATATATACAAACGATGACACAGCATGATAGGAGTGAAAAGCTCATCAGGGAGGAGAAATATTAGGGATTACTGCATTTTAGAGAGAATTTGTTAGGTTAAACTAGTGCGCTGCATTTTAGATGGAATTTGTTAGAGTAAATTGCTGCTAACCTAATGCAGTATTTTAGAGGGAAATTATTAGGTTATGTTGCTGCAGACCTAATAAAATTAATAAATAAGGATTTTTAATATTAAGCATCTTTCAAAAGATGTGAATGGGATTGGAATTTGGATTAATTTTTTTTTTGTGCATATTTTATGTTAATTTTATAATTAAAAATATCAAACTTAATTAAATCTAAATAGTCTAATTTTATGCACTGAATTTTATTGCAGGCAAGACGGGTCCAAAGGATTTGAGTGTTTGGCATGGCAAGTGGGATTAGGTAATTTTCCTTTGTATGCTTCTTGACACGTTAGACCAACCCTGTTGTTTTATTTCACCTATCATGACTCTTAAGGTCAATATCCACTAGGGCCACTTAGACTTTGTAATCTGCTGGTAGAAGTGTTAATTGCCTTTGTTTAATATAAGACAAAAAATTATTCATTGTTTTCTTTAGGTAGATATTTGACTTTGTAATCTGTTTATTGACAATTTGCTGTGTGATTTTGGTTGAGACGCGTTAATTGCCATTTGTTGTCAATTTAGGCCAAATATATTTTAAAAAAGAAAATGCTAAAGAGTAAAATATAACAAAGTTTTAGTCATTGAAAATCAATTCTGATTAAAGATAAATTTGATATTCCATACTATACTCGCTTTTTGGAGTGAGTGACGACAAGAATATTTTTTTTAAAAAAATAAATAAATAATCCGGTGGTTATAAATTCATCTCTTAAAGTAAATTAATTATGTGTCTGTGGTTCAAACTTCGATCGTTGTAAATATCATTCAATGTCCACAAAAAACTGAGCTAACCTACGAGGAAAAAAAACTTTACCTTAGCTAAAAAGAAAGAGTTTGACCTAATCAAAAGTTGCACTTGTTTAAGTTTACATGTAAAAAAATTTAATTTTGGGAGTCAGTAATTGACAATTCATTTTCTTATCCATTTAAAGAAAACAAAATCATTTTCTTATAGATTTCTAGGAGTATAAGGTATTTTGGTGTTCCTTAAAAAAAAAGTAGGTTAAATGTCATTAACTATTTAGATAGTATCGCTTTAATTCCTTAATTAAAATTCGATTTATTTTGGTCTCTTAACTTCTCTCCGTTACACATTTTGGTCTTTTCTGTTAGTTTTAATTCAAAAACGTTGAATTTTCTTCATCTTCTTCTCCTCTTTTTCATCTTCATATCATCTCCATCAACCTTCAACAACAAGAATCCCAAAAAAATTCCAGAAGAAAATGAAGAAAACCTAACGTTTTTTGAATTAAAACTAATGGAAATGACCAAAATGTGTAACACAGAGAAGTTAAGGGACCAAAATAAATCGAATTTTAATTAAGGGACTAAAACGATACTACCTGAATAGGTAAGAGATCAAAAATGCAATTTAGCGAAAAAAGTATTTTGGCGTTGAATTGATTATAATTTGAAAATAAAGGGTCGGTACCCTAGGTATCGATAAATAAGTAATTTATAGAGGAACCACTTACTCAAATCAGATTACAAATGTAGATCAAGGTAATTGCTCTAAGTTTCTCTTGAATTGCTCAAATTTTTCACAAAAACAACCTTTAGTTTCTAGAACCTGCTCTATTTTTGAGCAAAGAAAAAATATCCATCGATTGACATGTTAAACGAGAAATGTAGAGAGATCTATTTAATAACCTTCAAAGCCTAAAGGGATTAGCACAACATATACATTCTCAGCCCACCCTAAACAAATTTAAGCCCAAACTTTTTTTAATGATAGAGAAAAGAAAATTGCTTTTCCCACTTCAAAGAATGTTAAGAAACACCATAAAATAACAAGTTTAACTCTAACGATAGTTAGTTATCGCCGGTCACTTAACATCGTTAGTTAATTATCGCCGGTTATCATCCAACGACAATTAGCTGCCATTGTGATCTAAAGTTAATATATGAATGTAGTAGTTGTGAATGTTGTTTATGTTGTTGCCTAAAATGTCTAAATTAGCCAGATATAGTCGATTATTTTATAGGGTTTTTGTGATTGTAGTTATCATTTTTCTATGAAATTATGGCTCTTGATGTAAATTAATGAAATTTGTGTATTTTTATATGACATTTGCATGGAAAAGCTCTTTGTCGCCATCAACAATGTTGTAGTCCAAGGTACATGGGGGCCCATTCACATCATTAACTCAGGGCCTAAGTTGTCCCATCTCCTCTTTGCAGATGACGTTATCCTCTTCTCCAAGGCTAGAAATTCAACTTGGATTTTTGTTTGACCATTTTAGTCGTGCTTCAGGTTTAAAGCTTAATTTGTCCAAGTCTAGAGCCTTTTACTCTTCAGGCATCCCCCAAGCCAAGATTGTCAAACTCACATCTATTTTTGGAATTAGAAGCACTACATCTCTTGATAAATACTTGGGCTTCCCAATATTGAAAAGAAGGGTGAAGAGGAATTATTTCTATTTTATTATTGTGAAAATGCAATCCAGACTTGCTTCTTAGAAGAATAGACTTCTGAATAAACCAGGTAGATTGACCCTTCCTTCTTTAGTTCTCTCATCCATTCCGGCTTATTACATGCAAACTAGCTGGCTTCCACAATCAATATGTGATAACATTGACAAAACAACCAGAAATTTTATTTGGTGAGGCTTAAAGGACAAAGGTATCCATTTAGTAGGTTGGAGTAAAATTGCTCGCCCCAAGTTTCTCGGTCGACTTGGTATCCGAATAGTAAGGGAAACAAATATTTGCCTTCTTAGGAAGCTTGTTTGGGATTTGGTTCAATAAACTAATAAAATTTGGGTCAACCTCCTCTCAAATAAATATGCAACCGGTCACGACGTTCAAGTGAATGCTAGCTCTAGGAGCTCACCTATATGGCCCTCAATCACTAAAGCAAAAAATGTTCTTAAAGATGGCTATTCTTGGCAAGCGGGGTCCAAATCTTCGTCATTTTGGTTCAGCAACTGGAGCACTCTTGGCATCCTTGGGTCTCTTGTTCCTTACATTGATATCCATGATTTGCAGCTCACCATAAAAGATGTTCTCTTTGCTAATGACCCAGACACAAATATTATCTATACCAACCTATCTTCTGAAGCTTCTGAACACATAAACCGCATTCATATGAATTTTAATGATACTACTGAAGATGTTGTCATCTGGAGCAATAGAAAAAATGGTACCTATTCTCCAAAAAGTGGCTACAATTGGCTCCTTCAAAATTCTGATTCATGTGGTCAAAATCTGTCTTTATACACTTGGTCATGGATTTGGAAGCTTTAGCTGCCCGAAAAGTATAAATTCTTGTTTCGGTTGGCTTGCCATAATGTTGTACCAACTTTATCTATGCTGAATCATAGGAATTTAGATCCTTTTGCTACTTGCTCTCGTTGTGGTCTTCAATACGAGATCTTTCTCCATTGTGTTTGATAAGTGCCAAGAAGTAGTAAATCTGATGAAGATTTATGGCACCTTTTGTAATTTGTTTTGCAAGTTATCAAGGAAAAAGCTGAGAGTTAATTGAATCTTATCCATTCACGCTTTATCTATCTTACTTGACCTAATTATGCAGGAAAATGACTCAAGACACTGGGCAAAGGTGGAAAACAAGCAACAAAGTGCAACAAGGGAAAAATAGGCAGAACCAAGTGTTTACTCGCCTCCCAAGCAGTCCAGCTCGCCATGGCGAGCTAACAAAGGAAAGAATAGGCAGAGAGGCATGTTTGCTCGCCACCATCTCGCCACCAACTCGCCATGGCGAGTTACCAAAAGGAAAAAATAGGCAGAGGCATGGGTTTACTCGCCATGGCGAGTAAAATTACTTGGGAGGCGAGCAAAGACGGTTTGGCCTCCCCAGGATGACGTGGCACAAACCCAATGGGGAAGAAACCTTTGCTCGCCATGGCGAGCAAGAAGAACTCGTGAGGCGAGTTGATGCAGATGGGAAATCCTTTAAATAGAGCCCTTGATCATTTCTCAAAGGATGCTGTGATTTCTGATAGAAAAATATACTTAGAAATAGAGAGAGAGAGAGAGAGAGAGAGAGAGAGAGAGATAGGGCTTGGTCTTCATAGAGTGAGAGTGATAGAAGTCTTGATTCTTCCATTTTTGGTGAGAAATCACAAAGTTGTATTGAATCTTTCCTTTCAATTCATTCTTGCAAGGCTTCCATGACAATGAGAAGCTAAATCTTCATTGTTGGGATTAGAGGTACTTGATCTAAGCTTATCATGTAATCAATTGATCTATAAATGTATGGTTCTAGCATTTGATATGATATTGAGATTATTCTTGCAATTTATTGTCTATGTTTTGATTTAATTGTGATTGAAAAATACTATTGAATCTAGGTTTAAGATAATCATCTATCAAACATAAATTCTAGACATGGAATTGATGTTTAGATAACCACTCTTTGTATCCAATTTTAATGCTTTTCTATCATTCAAGAGATTGAGAAATCATCGATTGAATGATAGGAATGACTCTTGGATCGTTTAATGGTGCGAGACATCGACGATTAAACGATACAATTAAAGTCATCATATTATTTGGACACGAATGATATTGACGAGGGATACGTGGTAATATCAAATGATAGCTAGAATCCATGCATGATCATTAGGTTACGTGTGACGCTTGATTAAGGAACCCTAATCCTAACAAGTTTTACGCCCTATCAATCTCAAGTCTTAACTTTATAACGTAGATATTTAGATTGTAAACAAACAAACAAACTACTTTATTGACTTAAAATGATAATCGATGTCGAACAATCCAGGATATCGCACTAGTCCCTGAGGAGACAATACATAAATACTTACTTTTGATATACGTAAATATGCTACATCAGTGTTCGTGATTGTACTTTCTCCACTTTGTTATGGCACCACTTAGGTTTCACTAATTCTGATTTTTTTTTTCTCTTCTATGGATGCTTACGAATGGCTTAGAAGGGGAGCTAAGGGTTCCTAGGCTAACCTTTTTTCTACTGGAGTTTGGTGGTCTTGGCGGCATCGAAATCTTATGTGTTTGGGTGGTGGAACTTGGTCTTTACAACGCCTAACTTGAAACATAAAAAATTATATTGAGAGCATTGTAATCAACTTTTCTTCTTCTTCTTATGCTGTTACGACTAACAGGTACATCAGATGGAAGAATAATAATTTTACAGGTGTTATTCTTAATGTGGATAGTAGCTACCATGGTACTTCTGTCAGAACCGGATTTGTTGGGGTCTTGCGTAATGACACAGGTTTATTCCTTGTGGGCTTCTCTGGTTTTATTCCAGGTTTAGATGACATCCTGCTAGGTGAGATTTCTTCTATCTATCACGCGCTAATCACGGCTTTGTTCAGATGCACAACTTGCTTGCCATTCTAACTCTCTTAATTGCATCAACCTTATTAGTGGTCCCATTGAGAGATACCATATCTATGTTGTTCTCATCCAAGACATAAAACAAGTGCTTCAACAAACCAATGTTACAATTTCTCACACTCTTAGAGAGGGGAACCATTGTGCAGACTACATGGCAAACTTGGAGCTACTTCTGATGTGGAACTTCTTCGTCATGATGTCCCCCCTGCTGGTCTTGTTAATCTTCTAAGTAGCCATGCAGCTAGCACTTTGTTCCTTAGGGAGTAGCTAGCGTGTTTTTTTCTTTTCTGTTTTGTTTTTCTTTCCTTTATCTTTGTAACCTCAAATATGACATTTGAATGATTTTTTAATTGATTTTGATTTTGTGTATTTTTAGTTAGAATTAATTTTGGAAATGATTGAATGAACAAATTTATTTTTATTTTACATGTGATTGATTGAATGAATGAATGTAGTGGTAGCCAACAATTGGAAATGATAAAAATGCATGTTTAAGTGCTTAAAAAAATAGCAATTCTATCAAGAATTGTTGTTCTGTCAGCATACCTGAAATTAGCTGTAGTTAACTGTTGTTGGGGTCAGCGATAGTTAAATATCGTTGGCTCAATGAAAGTTAACTATCGTTGGTATCGAGCGGCAGTTAACTGCTGCTGGGGTTAATAGGGTAAATTTCAGGTGTGAAAATGTGCAATTTTCAAATGGCTTATAACCAAAGTTAAACTAGGAAGTTTACTTCTTTTTCCATCTTATTATCTTCTCAAGTGCCTTATTTTATTTTGAAGCCCTAGCCGCGTGAATACAGAATGAGCAGCCATAGCTGCGTTTTCAGTTTTTAAATTACATGGCAAAAAAACGGGCTTTAAATGTATCGGGCCGAAAAACCAAAGTTGTCTCGAAATTCATTATTTAAAATAACGTTTGGAACAAAGCGCAATTATTTGACTCCTTTGAGCTCAGGACTGAGTTCTGGCCTCAAAATGAAAGTTGTAAAATTTTCTGTTAGCTTTCCAACGTATGTTCGCGGGCCTCAATCCGATGAATGCAGCTCCAGTTATGCCCTGCGCGATGAAAGGTGTCAAATTACTGTTTATTCAGAAAATAAGTAGCGAAAATAAAATAAATGCAAAACTAAACTAACTTAGAAAACACATTAAAAACACTAAAAATAAAGGGAGAAATCATAGAACTGCCATAGCATAAGATAGAAGAAAGTACATTAAAAATGTACTGATCAGGCACTCCCGTGCTCGTCTGTCTGTTGGAGAAATTTTGTAAAAAATAATTAAAAACAATTAAACCTTACGAATTACGATAGAATAGCTGGCGTATGTCAAGCCTTGAAGAAAATGATTTGATAATGAAGCCCCAAGTCTCCTGCCCAAACAATAGTCCATTTTTATGCAGAATTTAATTTTCTTTGAAATTGGACAAAATCTATATGGTGGTAGTACATGTAAAGAACAAAAACAATTATAAAGAGTAGGTGTGCAACAAAAAGAATAAGCATCATTAGCAAATAGAAATACAATAAGAAGTAAGTAAAATTAAAGTACAACAATATGAAGGAGCAAAGCCTAAAATCAATATCAACAATCCAAGGAATAGTCAACATTGTAACAAATAAACAAAAACAAAAGTATTGGATAAATATAGCATAAGAATACCATGTTGCCGCTTAATCAAGTTTAAACCTTTGTTACAGTCAAACTGACTAAAAGGGAAGAAAAAAAAAAAGGATCCCCAACACTTGCTATGTCTCATTTTGTTCGGATAGTTTCAACTTCTCTTATAAATTTTACTCTTATTTTTCATTTAGCCAAGTTTAGATAGAGTCCAAAACAAATCCAAAAATTGAATAATCAGATTCTTACAAACTTTTAATAAAAAAAGCTTTTGCAGTTGAACAAATAAAAATAAAAGAGGGAAAAAATACCTCAATTGCCATGCAAATCCTCCACCACATGCTTCTCTTTGAAACAATAGTTGAAAAAGAAAAATGAGAACCGACCTATAACACAAATGAAGAAGTAAAAAAGGAAGACGAATAGAAGTAAAAAAATAAAATTAAAGGTTCAAAAAGGACAGCAGACCTTATTTTCATGTGGTGGCTATCCGACGCCGTGGTGGTCAATCCTTGCGTGCACCTTGATCCCCCGCGCATAACTTCCATTGCATTGATGTATTTACTGCTAGTCAAGGATTGCCACCGCATGTTTTTCCTTTTCCCATCTATATACAACGTCTTTAGTTTCTTATGTTTTATCTTCCTAATGAGAAAAAGTTAATTTTTTGTAATATTATTTCTAATGAAAAGAAGTTAATTTTTTGTAATATTATATATGAACTCAAACCAGGTATGAACCCAACATTGCAAGAAACATTATTGGATATAAACAAAAAAACTGCGTACATATTCCATGTAAATGTCCACATAAATACCATATAAATACAATTTGCACACAAATTCACCCATAATCAAGGTGTAAAATAATTTCCGATGAAACCATATATGAGACTATATTGATGTACTATGTTTAAAGTTAATAAAAGAACATGATTCAAAACAACATTACGAACCTTATCAGAAGGTTCCTGTAAGGTAACATGGTCACCCCATTCTCCAGATCTGCATAAGGTCGAAGAGAAGTTAGGTTGAATCAATGCACTAACCTTAGCAACTATGGGATGATATGTAATAATATCGCCCGTCCTTTGCTTGTTCAAAAAATATCATCCACTCTTGTCAATCTTATATTTTTCTTGACCCGTTTTTATATGTCAAATTAATGCACACGGTAATAAAGAAATTACTACATGCACAATAGTTAAACTCGTAAAAAATGATGCCAAATCATGCCATTGGAGTCAAGGAGAATGGTGCATTATCAATCTTCCTGCCATCATCATCAACATTCTCTCTGCATAATTTTTAAGTTCCCTTTGATAAATAAATAGATGGAAAGAGTGGATAAAAACATGTTACACTAACCATTGATTATTGGAACATAAGTAAATTGCATTGAATCTTACCGCGGACAGCTCTATGCTTTTGATAATGCTGGACCATTCTATGTTATAGTGACTTAAGACGAAAAATCAAGGAATTAAATAAGCAATAAAATATATACACGAACCATAAGGTTAATTACCACCATCTTAAAAGATGAGAAAGAACACAAGAGGCACTTAAAAGATGCAGCTCATAGGAAATGTTATTGGAAAAATATTGGTGGATACCCTTTTATTTGTTGCACTTTTATACCACTGCCATGTGGCATTAAGGGATAGTTTAGTCATTTTACCTCACCATCACTCTTCTTCTCTCAAAACAAAGGATCTGGATCCTCAGCAGCTGAAATCTATGCAGCTCTGTTATTGGCCGTTAGATCAATCCATTGGTTGATATTACAAATTAAAAATAAATCGATTGAACACGTAATAAAATGATGTTGAAGGTTTTACGTCTTTTCCACATTCAAGTACTCGATCTCACACACTAATTTCTTTAGATTCGATCTTCAAACTAAATGATGGTTCTATTTTACAGATTTGGTATCTTATATGCCAATGAACATGAACAATTTGACTAAACAATAAATAGGGTAAAATTCTTGAACAATTTACTTATAGAAAAAGCAAAATTAGTGAGGAAAATTAGTGACGGAAAAAATGGAATTCCTCACAAATTCCTTAGTCGTAAAATTTAGTGACGGAATTAGAAAGGGATTTCACGTTTTCCCTCACTAAATATCCCTCACTAATTTTTGTTTTTTTAGTAGTGTTCCTGAATCTTTTGGTTTGTATTCCTCCTAATTCATCTTTTAGAAATTTGTGAAATCATAATGTAAAACCAAAACCACACAGGTGGAAAAATGAAATTAAATTTGAAGCGTGTATTTGTCTCTGCCAGGGAGGTGATTTTGCTTATCTTGTGTTACTAAAGAAACGAAAGCTGACGACATTAAGATGGAGTGTTAAGAAAGTACATGTGGCTTGCCCTAACACTTAATTATTAAGTGAATCCACATGTGTGAGTTAATCATTATAAACACTTAATATTGTGCCAAGTTACATTTTGTGATTGGAGATAAATGATTGTAGAAAAATCCGCACACTCTAATTCCAAATTCCCAAGACTATATCATTAAAAACATGGTACCGAATAGAATCAAAACCTAAGATATTAAAAGGAACACACTCTAAATTCTCAAGTCAATATCACTAAACCAACTGAAGTGGTTGTTTACGAATAATATATATCATACTTTATTTAGTTTATCAAACATATATAATAGAACTATTTAGTAACTAATGATGTGGGATTCACTTTGTGATTTTTCCTAGATAATTTTTTATTTCATATATTTGAAATTCGAATGTAAAACAAGACAATTTACATTGTACACTCGAAAATTCGAGTCTACCAGTACATGTGTTGGCGATATAATACTTTTATTTTTGAAGAAGGTTGGCGATATAATACTTATTCTATTTTGTATATTTTTTTTAATAAGCAATATGTTGTTTTATTTTAATTTCAAAAGGTCTCTTTATAAAATTTGTTTTAAACCTCTTGACATGTTGAGCCGGCTCTGAATTTTTATTACACATATAGGTGAATATTGATTATTCTTTACGATAAACGTAAATAATTCAATATGATTCTTATAAACAATGAAATGATATTTCATCAAATATAAAATTCAAACAAATAATCTTTTATTTTAAAAAACGATAGTTAATTGATTGGTTTAAAAAGTAATTGTATAGAAAACTCTAACAAATATAAAAGTCGACAAATAATTGTTTTATTGCCGGCATAATATAGAAGCTTCCGTAAAGAGAACTGCGCTTGGACTTTGTCAGGCCTCATAAACTACACTCCGTTAGCACTGCTTATGACTACATCATATTTTGGAGTAGAGTGTTACTTTTTCCACCCAGCTGCCTTCTCGCGCGCCCTGTAAAATTTCCAAAAATATCCTTGGTTCAGATTTTGTTTTCCGAATCAGATTGTTAAAGTTTCCGGAAAATAAAATCCGGACAAATACGATATGAATATTTTGTGTCTTTCTTTGATGTCAAGGGTCTTTGCTGACCGTTATACGACCCCCGCATAAGCTACAATGCAATTGCAGGGGTCGTATGAGCGGTCAACAATGACCATGACACCACAAACACTCATAAAACCTACCTAAAAAACTAAAATAAATTGAAGAAAATGTAAGAAAGGAGGTGAAGAAGAATGAAGGAAAATGTTGAAGATCCAAGCCTTTTTATAGCCTTAAATAAGTCATAGGTCTTAATTACAGTCAAATAAAACGTGTTCCACATTCAAAACCGTCAAAAAATGCATTCAAACTCCACTAACCGGCCTAACCTTTGGTGAAACGTCACTGGACAAAATGTTTCTGAGGGTTTCCGGATTTTATAATTTGGAAGGCATGAAGGTGGTCCGGATTATAAAGTTTGAACTGCACCAGACCTTTCTTTTTGGACTGTTTTAGTTGCGATTGCCTTGGAAAAAAATAGAACACAGGTACATAACATAAATAGAAACAACATAAGACAAATAAACATTTTAAAAAAAAACCATAATAACAGAAATAATGAATCTTTTGGGAAGGTGATTTTAAGAGGATTTCTTTGAGTTAGATCCTGTTGCCTTGCCAAATGACATATTCATCTGGCAGGCAGCAAGATCTAACTCATAGCAACCTCTTGATACTTTTGAGTTATCTATCTATCAAGGAGGCAGCAAGGAGTATCTATATATTTTTGAAAGCATGCTGAGGATCTTCTCCATGCTGGCACATAGAGAGCAATCTATTTTGCGGCAACATGACAAAGATCCTAGCACAATGACAAAAATTTGCATGGTCTCTTTGGTGTGTTTGTTTGTATTTTTGACAGCATGCTGAAGATCTTCATCACGCAGTCAAATAGAGAGTTATCTATTTGCGACCGCGTGAGAAAGATCCTCAACTTAATGACAAAAATTTGCATGGTTTTCTTTGGTGTGTTTGTGTGTTTTACTAGTATTGAAGCTGAAAATCGAAGATAGTGTATTTATAGAGGTCCTTGGATGTTGTGGACCACATAAACTCTTGGTGCAATGTCGTCCATACAAAGAAATCTTATGCTGAACAATTCCAGATTTAGTAATCCAGAATACACTTAGGCCCTATGTGAATCTGGATTTCATAATTCGGAATGAACATTTTTGGTTATTTTATCGATTAAATGAACATCTTTGACGTAAATTAAAACATAATGAAAATTTAAATAATATATATATATATATATATATATATATACATATATTATTCAAAACATAATGCAACAACTTAATTCAACAACACATAACTAACACACAACTAAAACAACATAAAACACGTGATTAATTAAAACCTAGCACATTATCACGAATGATCTAAACTAAATTCTTGCTCTGGTTCCTCCAACAAAGCCCTGATCTCTTCGTAGTTCCTGGGTCGGTGCAAACTTTTCAGAATTTGTTCAGCAGATCTAACCAACGAAGCGCCCAACTTGATCGGTCATCTAGTATTGTGCTGACCAAAGACAGAGAACATGGTTCTCACGTCGTCGTCGTTTGTGAGTTTCATCTGGCTGAAGCAAAGAGATCCGGCTGAGTCGGACAATGGACATCAATATTCAACACCGACCACTCTCCTCGTGTCTCTATGGTTGAGTTGACGGTTTATTTGATCCATCTCACCCTTCAGCCCAGAGAGAGTGACATCATTGCGAATCCTAAACAGATGGGGTGATGTTCCACCTTTATAGTAGACTGCCGCTAGCTTCGCGTTCGGGTCAAAGCCACAAAATTCCATGATTTTTTTTCTGGTGTAGTTTACTTGTAATGAAAACAGGGACCCCTATTTATAAAGGTAAAGGTATCTGGGCGTTGTAAACCATGAAAATTGTCGGTGTAATGTGGTACACACAAAAGAATCCAATGCTGAAGCAATCTGGATTTTAAAATCCGAACCAATCCACCACCCTATTGAAAGAGTCAAGTTTCGCGTAGATGCACCCAATATCATATTTTTCCGGAATATATAATCCGGACTACACTAGACCATTTTGGCCGGTGGTCTGCACCAGAAAGAAAACGTTTTGCAAACATTTTTGGCCGGTGCATTGCTCAAAAAACGTGTTTTTACACGTTTTTTGACTTCATTAATTGTAGATAACCTATGGAGACATTCCCTCCCTATAAATAGGCTCATTTCCTCACAATTTCTCACACCCTCTTCTCCTCTTCTACGTGTTTCCATCATTGGTCTTTCATAGAAAGAGGCCTCTTTGGAAATCCATCCGGGGTCATATGATCGGTCAATAGGGAAGGGGTCAGTCTGGGTGTGAGGTTGGTCTGTCTGGGTGTAAGTTTGACCATCATGGTCTCTTGCTCCCTAGAGGCCCCTGTGCCCCCTCTGTCTCCCCCACCAACAGTGAAGCTACTGGTATGTCCTATCAGCCGGAGCCACTGATATAGCTTACCCCCTAGAAATAGTTTTAGGTTCTTATGTAAAAAGTTTAAAAAGCTTCAACATTATTGTAATGTATTATTCAAATATCAATAAAATGACTTGTTTTTATCTTTTTTCTTTTTATTTTTGTTTTATATGTTTATTTGCATTTATTTTACGAATTTCAAAGCTTAAAATTGAAAAAATTCTGGAAAAAGACCATTTCGGATTTTAAGCCCGGATAAATCTGGAAAATTCTAACAATTCATTTCGGTAAACTAAATCCGGACCAGGGGTAAAAGTGGAAAAAAGTAGGGCGTGCGAGGAAAGCCATAGGGTGGGAAAAGTAAAACTCTTGGAGTATGATAAAAATAGAGTTTATTATCTCATTTTTCGCTTTTGCATTGAATTTTACAATTAAAAGCCCGTTTGTTATAGCTTTTTTTTTAAAAAAAAAAATCACTTTTTTTAAAAAAATAATCACTTTTAAGAGTTTTGCATCCGTTTATTATAGCTTTTTAAAAAAAATCGAAATCTAAAGAAAATTTAAAAACAACTTCAAATGAGAAGCTTAAGAGTAGCTTCTCAAAAAATAGATTTTTTTTAGAGGAGAGAGAAAATATGGATTAAAATATTGAACTAATTTTGTAACAAAAATTCCCTTTTATATAGTTGCATCCTAACAAACTAAATTATTTGTTTTAAAAAAGTGATTTTTATTATAGTAAACAAACACAAAATAGATTCTGATTTTTCATAAAAATAAAATCTCTAAAAAATAATCTCTAAATTATTTTATGTCAAAATCACTCTTATTTTAATCCGTAACAAACGGACCCTAAATATGCATTCTATATACTTTGGTAACTTCCTCAGATTCATTTATCTCTACACTCTAAACAGCTTCAATTTTTCAAAGACGAAAACCATACGAGAAAACTTCCTATTATTGCGATCTCTTCGTTTTCTGCAATTTCTTGCCTATTAGTCTCATGAAATTTGGAAATCAACAACAAAATTCACAATTCATTCATTAATGGAACCAACAGATTGCTTTCCCTTAAACTTGACGAAAAGTTTTCCAATAGTTACAAAACTATATTCCTTGCAAAAATCGAAATTGTTATATTAAGCTACCGATCGGAGAGGAACGTTTCCCCCCAACACATCCAGACAAGTTACCGCCTTCTTTGTCGCATTTGGATGGATTGCATTGGGAGGTTTTGTCCCAATATTGGTGTTCTTTGTTTCCCTGATGGGAAGATGGTGATACCCACATCTTTGATTGATTACGAATTGCAGTTGCAGTTACATTGTGAATCTTGACAATTTTATTTTATTTTTTTAAAAAAGTTGTTGGTTTTCTTTGTATATAGGTTGCACATATTGTGGCTTGGCACCCTGCTGAAAAACATACAATAACACATTGATTTTGTCTACAAAATGTCACCACTTATCAAACGACTACCTTACAATCGACGGTATAATTAATTTGGATTTTCATATTTGTCATTATTGAGAATGCATGAAATAGGTCTTAAGCACTTGCAACAAAACCAATTTTAGTATTACAAAAATGACATAGTTTTGATAGGAGAAGGATCTTGTACATAATCGCAATACATGTCTTTTTGGATTAAAGTGGCCAATACCTAAATTACTGAAAGATTGGGTTGTGGGGAAGGTATTAGGATTATAAGGATAGTACAAATGCTTAGTTTGAATTTATTGGTGATCACAAAAACTTCAAGTTCAATTTATACTATTATACATTTATACTCATACAAGTGAAATTAGGAAGTGAGTACAATCTTTTATACTCATCTACACTACTCAAATCTTCCATTTCCAGTATAGAGAAATAGATAGTTGCATCACCAACTACAAAGATTAATTTATATGAATGCAACAATGTCAATTTTTTAACTTTATATTATAACTATCTATCCATGATTTGGCATGACGACTTTGGTTTATTTTGAATTGCACCTTTCTTGGAGCATTTATATTTGGTTGATTTAGGGGGTGGTGGGAGCATTGTTGTCAATTATTTACTTCTTCTATATGTTCCTTTTACCAATTCTCCCTGAACTATTGCTTATTAGTACCAACCTATCTTCTTCCAACAAAAACATAGCCTCTTACTTCTGTTTCATCTACTATCGGGTAAAAAAGTCACTCCCATCTACTATCGGGTAAAAAAGTCACTCCCATAAAGTAGTAAATAATCATTAGAATAAAAAATTAATCTTCAGTGCATGAACATGAGAAAAGGCAAAATAGGTAAATTGGAAAATGGCTACCTGGTCTGAATCTGATAGTGATGAGAAAACAAACAAGGTAGATTGGTCTCTTTAGGTTTACAATCTGAACTAGTTGAATTTGAAAGCAAAAGTGGAATTTGGTGAGCAAGTATACAACAATGTGTTCGACACAATGCATTTCAATGATGATGATTCTCTTCTCGGGAATACAAAACAACTATTTTGTTTCACTAAGCCATCCTAATTTGTCTATATTTGCAGCTTCACTATGCTGTGTTCGCATTTATGAGGTTAAGGGAGCAGGAGATCAGAAATCCTATGTGGATTTTAGAATCAAAAGTTGAGAGTTCATCATGACAGTGGTGTCTTCATATTTTAGTATGATTACTCATTGTTATAGCTTGTGATACACTTTTAGTAAGTGTACTGAAAATGCATCGAAGTAATAAAATAAATTCGTCTTTGTAAAAATTATTTTAATCTCAACTCGCAATTTAATTATAATAAGGATTTATCATATGGGTGTATGCAAAGCATATGTTTGAGTTTAACAGTAAACAAAACAAAAATAAATGGTTTTGAAAAATATTATAGATTAAAGTGATCATGTCTATCAAATCATTTATTTCCTACTTGGTAATTGTGTCTAATTTCTATAATTGTGCGCCTAGTATTACGATAAATTAACAAAATAATTCAGATCAACCACCTTCTCCAATTACAACTCCCTAATCTCTTAGGTAAGTTCATAATCATTGAAGGTTTTATAACCGTTAATTTCTAAATCATAACCTAACAATTTTCTATCTCTACCTTAATTAATTAGGTTTAATAAATTTCCTAGATCAGATTTAAAAGCCATGACTTGTGGTCAATCAATTCATACATTCAAGAAAGCTAGGGCTAATAGTCATTCATAAACGTACAAAAAACATTAAGCATAAAGAAATCTGAATAAAACTAGGCCGCAATCGTATAGAAAAGTTACTTAAAAATTACATAGTTCAAATAGCTCAAAATAAATTTATCTAAAAGACTCAATCAGAAAAAATTAGCTAGACATAGTCAAAAAATAAACAACATAGTAAGTAAATTAAACTGATAGAGTTCCGTGGTCGCTGGTTTTTCTCTTCAATTTCTTTTTCAATCGCCACTACTGTTGAGTTTCCATATGCTTCTTCCCTTCGGTTACCGTGTGCAACTCAAATTCTCTCCAAAGCCGTGATGTTACAAAACGTCAAAGCCCCCTTGTGATGCTTGCTGCCCTTTTATAACTCAAAAAGTTTTCTTTTATCCCAACTTGTCGTGTGCCACGTTTTTTTCTCTCCAAGCCTAATACCAATGCTTCTTTCTTTCTTTCTATCTCATCTCAACACCTTTTTTTGGGTCAAAAGCCCATTTGTTTTATTAATTTTTCTTCTTTTCCACCTGTTAAATTGTGCATTTCTTAAACACCAATAAAGGTATGGCATGTCTACTTTACTCTCATTCATAAGTAGTGATGCCATGGATACCTATGAGTACGGATAATATGATACCCGTTTCCGACCTGTTGGATAAATATGATATTCGTATCCGCCCCGTACCTTTGTGGGTACCCATTATGCAGATACTCGCGGGTATTGAGCTATCATCCATGGGTACCCGTGAATTTTTGAATTTAATTTTTTTTTTCCTTCAAAATATAACTTTTTTTTAATTAGCAAAAAACTTCAACTTTTAAACATCCATAAATAATCCATTTAAAATTTAATCAATCATACATCTAATATACTATATATAAAGAAAACCACTCCCTTCAGCACTTTTTGGTTGAACTTTTTTTTTCTTTCAAAAATACCCTCAATTTTCAAAACAAATAGATACAAATAAATTTAAATATTAAAAAAATGTAACAAACACGATATGAATATATATATATATATATATATATATATATATATATATATATATATTTTTTTTTTTTTCCTTTGTCATTTAAAAAGTGTAACAAACTAGATGAGTATATTTATACTTTTCATTATCCAATTATACCCTTAAACAACTCTTTCTATAATAAAAAATGTAGTTGGTGTCATTAAAAAAAAAGAATAGATCATATTATTTTGTTATATTGTTGGTGTCATTGAAATAGATAATCATGGTTAGTTTGGTTTGTTTTAACATGAAAGCAACAAACATTTATATTTTTGGTTTTAATCAAAATCAAAATTTCATAAAAAAACAATCGTACATAATTTTTAAACGTTAGCGCAATAAAAAAAGCGGGTGCCCTTCTTTTCGCTAGTAATCCATAGAAAATTCATGATACTTACATAATCAATACAAATTCTTGAAGTAAAATAAAAGCATATGAACATCCAAATAAACATCTAAATTTCACATGCATTCCAAATTTCAATATATATATACGTGAGAAATGCTAGCAACACACTTTTTAACACACTCTTTTCGATTGCTTAAAATTCACATGGGACCCACCAAATTTATATGGGACCCACATGATTCGGTGGGACCCATGTGAATTTTAACCAATTAAAGAGAGTGTGTTGAAATGTGTGTGTTAAAATGTGTTGCCTGCATTGCTCATATATATATATAAGGATATTTTAGTATTTTACTTAAATTATTACCGGGTACGGGTACCCGCGGGTATGTGTACAATCAAATTTGTGTTTGTATCCATATAATAATGGGTATTCAAATACCCGTGGATACCCATTTAGTTACCCGCCCCATGCCCATGACGGATTTTACCCATGGGCATGAGTATTTTTGCCACCCATAAGCTACTAATTGACCAATAATAGTGATAATATATTACTTGACAAAATAAATCAACAACGATAATTTATTCGAAATGACTCTAAATTAAATACTAAATTAATATAATTAGACTAAAAACTTAATTGAAAATACTCTAAAAATATGACATGACAGACTATCATCACAACCCCAAACTTAAACAGTTACTTATCCTCAATGAACAAACTTATTAAATGAAAAATGACAATAAAATAATAGACTAACCCTATCAATAATAACCTCAAAGTTCATCTCCTAAACTGCATTATGAAGAGCCGGTTTGCTCGACCAACAACGTCCTTATCCAAAACCCCTTAAATTTGAAAAGGGTTCCCATAGTCGACATGCAGGCCTACAATATTACCATAAGTTTGAAACATTTTTAAATTGTCAATTAAAATCAATGTCAAGTACACACTTTTAAGGACTTTTTTTTGGTTATAACGGGGATTAGGTATATGTGAAATGCATTTGGGAAAGTAGATTAATCAAAACAATGGAATTAAGCTCATTATACTTTGTAGTAGTGAGACCAACTCAATCCAAATCCTCCAATGTTATCAACAATTGAGTTCTAGAGAACTCTTTTATTATATTTTTTTGAGATATTTATTACAGGATTGTCTCATATACATTTTGTTGTTTTCTTTGAATTTTTTATGCACAATTTAAGTGCTTTGTTTTTTCAGTTTTCAATAGACATTTTTCATCTTAGTTATTTAGTACCCATACCACAAACTGAGAACGTTGCCAGTTCCAACGGCAATCCCAAACTTAAACATTGAACACAATTTAAACAACTTAATTCCAAAACAAAGTTGGGTCATTAATACCTAAGGTCTTCTAGGTTTGTAATGTGGGTTGTCACCGAACAATGAGTCTAATCATAAAGGCTCAATTTGGCTTTACAAAGGATAATTATAAGCATAAAAATTTAAGGTGGGCTCAAAAAGGCTCTAGGTGCCAAGCGCTTTGCCTTAGTGTGTACAAAACTAGATAAATCAATAAAGAGAGAGACAGACATCGCATGTTCTAGAAATGATAGTTGCATGGAAAACTCATATATGGAAAAATTGAAAAATAAAACATGTCTTGAACCTTACAAGTTGAGTTTTCTGGGACTGTGGCTACCTAACTTTCTAATTGCCGTACACTTCCCGTTTAAATTTCTTGTAAGCATCAACCTCCTTATGAACTTTGATGTTATCATTGGTGAAACAAACTGTTATCAAACTGGAAAATTTCAAGAAACAAGAAAATTGATTAATAATAAACAAGCAAGCAATAAAAGTTTTTGAAAAAGGGAATAAAACTAACACGACTGACATATGACAACGACAAGATATTGGAAAAAAAATTGACGTGGACTTTGATTTTTTTTTCTTTTTTTTTTTCCATCCATCTTTTCACTTTTTCTCTCTCTTTTTTTTTTTGCACTTTTATTTACTGAATAGAAATACATGCAGAATAAACAAACATTAGAAAAACGATGGGTTGCCTTCCATCAAGTGCTTCTTTGACGTCATTAGCTTGACGCCTTACCAACTGTTAAGGTGGCAAGAATGACAGAAAGAACACATCTTCCTTCTTCTTCCTCTTATTTGGTAGGAATTCCATGAATTTGGCACAAAGAAGTAGATGTTTCCATGTTTCCACCAATAGACTTCTTGAAGTTGTGACCTCCCACTTTAGAGAAGAATGAGTCTCTTCTTGCAAATGAATATTGTTTTCCTTCATCTCGATTGATTGAGTCTTAATTGTAAGCTACAAATCGATGCGCCTCACCTGTGGCTTTTCTTCTATGTTGCTACTTTTATTTTTCAAATGTTCAGCTTGAACCATGATGACATGTCGCTTCATCTCAATCTCAACCAATTTCTTTTCACACTCATCTGCTTTATCAACAAGATCACCATATTGCTTCAAATTTATCAAACGAAACTCGACTGAACCTCAAGAATTCATCTAACATATTTTCAAGTTCAACTTTATAATCATTATTGATCACATGTTGCCCTTCTTTCTCTACACAATGCTACTTACAATAGTCATTATGACGATTGTTACCACAAATTTCACATCTCACCTTCAACCTTATATCCAAATCTTTTATACGGAGAGATAACTTATAATTTTCATACCGAAGGATAATTATCTCTTCGGTATCTATGAGTAGTCTTCTTCCCCACATTGCTACAAAACTCAGATAAACATTTTAGATGCAAAGCACAATGAAAAAGACACAAAGAGCATAAAAAAAATTTCAATTTTTTTTAATATTTTTATAACAGAAAATTAAATAAAAAAATCATAATAAAAATAAATTGCTTTGTCGAAATTAATCAACAATCCCGACAACGACGTCAAAAACTTGATAGACTTTCAACAAATGTACTAAAAATGCATCGAAGTAATAAAATAAATTCGTCTCCACAGAGATTGTTTCAATCTCAACTTGACAATTGAATTATAATAAGGATTTACCATATGGGGGAATGCAAAGCATATGTTTGAGTTTAACAATAAAAAAAATAAAAATAAATGGGTTTGGAAAATATTAGAGATTAAAGTGGCCAGGTCTTTCGAATCTTTTATTTCTTGCTACTTGGTAATTGCGTCTAATTTCTACAATTGCGCATCTATTATTATGATAAATTAAGAAAACGATTTAGATCAATCTCTTGACTCAGAACCCTCTTATCCGATTACAACTCCCTAATATATTTGGTGAGTTCGTAATCATTGAAGGTTTTATAACCGTTAATATCTAAATCATAACCCAACAATTTTTTATCTATAGCTTAATTAATTATGATAAATAGATTTCCTAGTTCAGATTTTAAAGCCATGACTAGTGGTCATTCAAAGTGCACGATCAATTCTTACATTCAAGAAAGTTAGGGCTAATACTCATTCATAAACATACAAAAAGCAATAAGCATAAATAAATCTGAATAAAACTCGGTCGCAATCGTATATAAAAGTACTTAACAATTACATGTTACAATAACTCAAAATAAATTTATCTAAAAGATTCAATCAGAGAAAATTAGCTAGATATTGTCAAAGAAATAAACAACATAGTAAGTAAATTAAACCGATACAGTTCCGTCGTTTCCGGCTTTTCTCATCAATTTCTTTCCAATCGCCACTACTATTGAGTTTCCATGTGCTTCTCCCCTTCAGTTACTGTTTGCAGCTCTAATTCTCTCCAAAACCGTGATGTTACAAAACGTCAAAGCCCCCTTGTGATGCATGCTTCCATTTTATAGCTCAAAACGTTTTCTTTTAGACTATTACTTTTCCCACCCTATGCATGACTAGCGTGTTGGAACAAAATGTGTTTAACATACATTACCCTTAGAGTTTTGATGATAACAACGTATTAAAAAGTGTCAATTGGATATGCTAATATTTGTTCACGTGTACAGGACCATAGACAATGTTTTTTTTGATATCTTATAAGATTCTGAAATAACAAAAGAGAGCAAAGGAATCAAGAATATTAAAGCTTGAAGCATTTGAAGAGAAGTGCTCCTGAAGATAAGTCCTCCTGAAGTGATGACGTCATCAGAAGCAAGTTCGTCAGAAGCATCTCATCAGAAGCAATATCACTAGAAGATGAGAGACTTAAAGCTTCAAAGGTTGACTAATGGATTTAATCTCGTCCAGCATTGCAGAAGACTGAAAGAGTGAAGCAACGGTCAATTTGAAAGGATTTGAAAGCATTGGATGCTTGTTCTCTCAAGAGCGTTGACAAAGGACAATTGTACGAATTGTAGAACCACTTCCTCCACTACTTTGTTCGTGTCTCTGCATCAAGACAAGAATAATAGCTATGCCTGCAGTAATGTTCCTTCCAACTAGGAATGCATTTGAAATTGATCCTTCATAGGACAATAACCATATCAGGAAAAAGATCATTGGTGATTTTGATCAAGCTTCAAACGACTCTTTTAATGTGCTGGCAATTTCCAACGTATCTTTCACACTCTATATAAAGGAGTGAAGACCTGCTAGTTGGATATGCAGACACACACAAAATCAAGACTCATACAACAATTCACAAAGTGCCAAACTCTGTTATTGTTCTGCATCTAAAGTCACTTAGAATTTCTTATCAAAGTTTATATCTTAGAAATTCTAGAGTCTTAAGAGTCTGTATCTGATTTGTATTGTGAACACCACTGATTGTATATCAAGTGTTCAAACTCAAACAAACGTCTTTGTAATTCTGTTTGATTAGAAGTCTCTTGCTTGTGTAATTGAGCAATAGAAGTCTCTTGCAGTTGTGCTTGAACATTGGAAGTCTCTTGACTGTTTTCAGGAGCATAGGAAATCTCTTGCAGTTGTGCTTGAGTAATTTGAAGTCTCGTGCTAGTTGTAGCTTGAGCAATTGTAATCAGATATTACATTCTTAGTGAACTCTCCTTGGAAGTGCAAGGGGGACATGACTACTTCCGGTTTGTGGAAGGAACCTGTATAATTGTTTTGTGTCTTTCTTCTCTGTCTCTCTCTCTCTGTTTTATCCGTTGCATTTAGATTCTGATTATCACTTCAGAAGTTGGACGCTATCTGCTTCTGACCAGTGACTTTAGTAGGAGTAAACGAAGAAAAAGAAAACACAATTCAACCCATTTGTTTTATTAATTTTTCTTCTTTTCACACCTGTCAAATTGCGCATTTTCTATACACCAATAAAGGTAAGTCATGTCTACTTTACTCTCATTCATAAGCTACTAATTGACCAATAATAATGATAATATATTACTTGATTCAATAAATCAACAACGACAATTTATTCAAAATGACTCTAAATTAAATACTAATTTAAAATAATTAGACCAAAATCTTAATTGAAATATTCTAAAAATATGATATGACAAATCAATTCTCTGTGAACATTCTAAACAATTTAAGTCTTATAAAATGTGAAAAAAAAAGAAGTCTTCAAATATTTAACTTATTGAAGTATTATATACTTTTATTTAAAAAAATTACATTAAAAAATATTTTGAATAAATAAAATATTTAAGGAATTTTTTTAAGTAAAGATTTAAATTTTTAACGTGATAGGTCATGGTGGGCTTTTATTATAATTCAGATTGTGTTTATCTATATTATATATAAAGAAAACTACCACTTTCAGCACTTTTGTGCTAAATTTTTCTTTCCAAAAATACCCTCAATTTTCAATACAAATAACACATGTAACAAATAGATAAGAATAAATTTAAATATTAAAACAAATGTAACAAACACGATATGAATATTTTTTTTCCTATATCATTTAAAAAGTGTAACCAACTACATGATTATATTTATACTTACTTTTTCTTCATTCCAATTATTTTTTTCGGTAAACCAGGAAACAGGACATGCATCAAGGAGAAGCAACGACATCCCAACTAGGTTGGCACCCCGATGAACTCCCATCCTATACCGCCAATCTCAAAATTTTATTAAAAAAAGGGGAAAAAATACAAGAGGGGGGACTAGGCCAAAACCCTCGAAGAAAATACAGAAAAGCAAAAAAAAAAAAAAAGAGAAGAAGAGCAATATAAATAATAAAAACAACCGCCTACGTAAATCTAAACCGAGGCATTCCACATAAAAGTCCGGCTGCAAATCAGAGGGTAAAACCCCAAACAGCCCATTAATACACCTTGTTGTGACCTCAATACCATGCCTTTTAGTGTTAGAGTTACCAAAACCACGAACATTCCAGTACAAAACAATCATTCATCAGAAGAAGAGTGACTACCCGTAGAACAAGTTTTGTACGGCTTACCCACAATGGTCATCTTAAGGTGCTGCTTCTGCTTTCTAGTTAAAACCGGGAGGAAAGGAGATTCAGAAGATTTTTTATCATAATCACGGACACAGCGCCATAACTCCATGTCATGCTGAATTCTAGAATTACTGTGAACCTCTGGCATAGCAGTCCGCTCTAGGCCATTTTCCGGGTCAACTTCTTGCGCAAAAATTTCCAACCCATCAAGGGAACTCTCTACGAAAACAAGTATCACCGAAGCAACATCAACCGCATTAGTAATTAAGGGGCTGCTGCGTGAACCAGCTTGCATGTCAGCATGCTCCACAAAAGCATCCTTTTGAACCTGCACAAATTCAACAGATACCTCATGCACGTTATCGTGCTCAACAAGTGATGAGTGAGGGACATGCTCATGGGAACCCTTGGGACTCTCCACCAGCTCCTGTGGGCTCGAATGATTATGTTCCACACCATCAGGGAGTGCAACACTAACATCGTCAATTGTGGGGATCTCCAAATCCTCTCGCGATGTCTGATGAGACCGTCCACTTCCTCAAAATACACGTCATCGTGCTCTACAGGGGAAACAACCTCCATCACTGGATAACATGTGGCAACTCCTTAGTAGAGATACAATCAAAAACATTATGAAGAGGAAAGCTGAAAGAACTTGATGACAAAGACGGACTGGGCACTAGGGCTGTCGTCTGAGAAGAAGCCATTGCCGAAGAGACAATAGAAACTGGCACAATCTGTGTAGTAGAGTTCATAGCGGAAGATGGGATAGAGGCTGAAATTATCTGAGCATGTGAAGCCAGTGATATGGATGTAGAAGGAACTTGAACCCTCTGAGTAGTAGTAGTAACTGTGGAAGTAACAGGAATCAGAACCCATGCCCAAGAACTTCCATTGGCCGAAGTTGACGCCCCCACATCATGTTGCTGCCTTGTGGGTTTAGGGACAACAGCTTCAGCCACAATAGGTTGTTTCCCACGATCGTTCTTTGCCTTGGCTTCTTGCAGATGTATTCATCGACAAGTTGAGACATTGTGTCCAATAGAGTAACATTGATGACAAAACAAAGGTCTCCTCTCGCATTGGACTTCCACTTTGAAAGCGAAGCCTTCCCTCTCTACTAAAATTTCATCATAGGCTCTCTTTGAGAGATCAATGTCAACAAATATTCGAGCGTAGTGCCCAAAAGTACGGTTCCGTGTCGGACCATCAATGTCAATAGAAGTACCAACTGCCCTTGCGATTTGCTTTAAAGTTCTATCCCGCCAATACTCTTGTGGTAACTCAACCAATCGAATCCAAATTCATACATGTGTCTGTTTCTGATAAAGATATTTGAAATCCTTGGTCCATTGAGAAAATCGTAACAAACCCGGTTTAAGATTGATTGTGCCTGCTGCCCATATGTTACGTAAATCGTCCGCGAAATCAAAGTGAAAATCATAGTAACCTTTACCAAGAGGTACCATTTTCCAACCAGACGTTGGGTTCCAAATCTTCCCTATTTTGGTACTCAAGTCTCGAGCAGAATATGGTTTATCTCCTTTTTTCAAGGTCAACCTTGCCCTTAACGCGTTCTTGCATTTGTCAACACCACATTGATAATCGTCTTGGCCAATACGGATGCTTAATGCATCGCCTTTGATGCAATGGGTGGGGAAAGGTTTGTCATCATTCTAATTATACCCTTAAACAACTTTTTCTATAACTAAATTGTTGTTGATGTCATTAAAAAAAGAATTTATATATTTTTTTGTTATATTGTATTATTGTCGGTGTCGTTGAAATAGATAATCATGGTTAGTTTAATTTTTATAACTTGAAGGCAACAAACATTTATATTTTTTTAGTTTTAATCAAAATCAAAATTTCATAAAAAAACACCTTTCATAATTTTCAAACATTAGCGAAATAAAAAGAGCGGAAAGTGTCCGTCTTTCCGTTAGTTCTATAGAAATATAGATGCGTGTTATTTGAACAATCATTTGGTAACAATTATTAGAAAACTATAGAATTACAAAGAAAAAGTAGGCATTGACATGAAAACCAAACCATAAAGAGATAAAATAAAAATATAATATATGCATGAAGGAGATAATTGTCATAAAAGTGGTCACAAAATAGTTCGACAAATATAATTTCTCATAAATATAAAGGAAGCATTGAAGTAACAAAAGAAATCTGTGGTGTGGTGGTACGTACATTGGATGGTTGCTAATTTTCACGGCTCACAGCTAAAATATCTTTCATTTTTCCAAAAGAATACCTTAGGACAGGACAGATTTCTTTATATAATTTTAATGGAGTATTCCACACCATGACAGATAAAACTGAAGTTTTTACAATAAAATTATATTTATGATAATTAATATTTGTAGTCCTTTTTTTTTTTTGAAAAATAATATTTGTAGTCCTAAAATGCATTTTTTTCATAAAAAAAAGTACATATAAACTAGTTAATTTTACAATAAAGTAGCTTGTCTTATTTTGGATTATGCATGCTTAACATGATTAAGTGATTTTCAATATTTTGTGCAAGGTCTTACATCGATAGTTCTCGATTGAAGTTTTATGCATACAAGCAAATACAATGGTCAATGGTCAATGTTCAATGGTCACTAGAAAGCATTTTTATTTGTGACATACGGTTCATTCCTTTAGTATAAGAACCACTTAGCATGTGTCTAGCATTTCATCCAAAATTTTCAGCTAAAATTTTTAAGATACAATGGTGTTTGTCTGGTCTCATGTTTTGTTAGTAAAATTTCTTTTCCTTTATTCACTTTTCTCTTTCACATTTACTACATGCTTACCTCAAATTCAGCCAAAATGTCATCAATATGAAAGCCATGCCTTGTTGCAATTTAAGGAAGGCTTTAACATCAACAAGACTGCCTCAGATTACCCTCTCAGTTATCCAAAAACAACATCTTGGAATTCCAGCACAAATTGCTGCTCATGGGGTGGCATTAAATGTCATGAGCACACAGATCATGTGATTCACGTCGATCTTAGTAGCAGCCAACTCTATGGTACAATATATGCAAATAGCAGTCTCTTTCGCCTTGTTCACCTTCGAGTTCTTGATCTTTCTGACAATGACTTCAATTACTCTCAAATCCCGTCCAAAATAGGCGAGCTTTCACAACTAAAATTTATGAACCTTTCTCTTAGCTTATTTTCTGGAGAAATTCCACCACAAGTTTCACAGTTGTCCAAGTTACGGTCTCTTGATCTAGGCTTTAGAGCTATTGTACGTCCTAAAGGTAGTACATCCAATCTGTTGCAACTCAAATTGTCTAATCTCAAAAGCATAATTCAAAACTCAACAAAACTTGAGATACTTGATCTTAGTTATGTGACTATTTCATCTACATTACCAAACACACTCACAAATCTAACTTCGTTGAAAAAACTATCTCTTTACAATTCTGAGTCGTATGGTGAATTTCCAGTTGGAGTATTTCATCTTCCAAACTTGGAATATCTGAATTTGGGATATAATCCAAATCTCAATGGTAGTTTGCCTGAGTTTCAATCTAGTTTACTCACCAAGTTACTACTTGACCAAACAAGTTTCTATGGTACACTGCCAGTATCCATTGGAAAGCTTAGTTCTTTAATTGCCCTAATAGTTACAAATTGCCATTTTTCTGGGTATATACCTTCTTCACTTAGCAACCTCACACAACTCTTGAAGATAGGCCTTTCAAATAACAACTTTAGGGGCGACCCTTCTGCATCCTTTGCAAATCTTACCCAACTAAGCATCTTGTACCTTGGTTTCAATGAATTTACTTTTGAAACATTCTCATGGGTAGGTAAACTTTCATCATTAATGACCTTGCATATATCATCAATCAAAATTGGCAGTGACATCCCATCATCTTTTGCAAATCTCACCCAACTAGAAAATTTAATTGCAAGAAATAGCAATATAACGGGTGAAATTCCATCTTGGATTACGAACCGAACAAATTTAGTTGCCTTGGACCTATCTTTTAATTCTTTGCATGGAAAGCTAGAGCTTGATAGGTTTCTGAAGCTCAAAATGCTAGTTGTTCTTATTTTATCATTCAACAAACTGTCATTGTATAGCGGGAAAAGTTCTACCCTTATAACTAATTCTCGAATTCAATCCTTACAATTGGCTTCATGCAATTTAGTTGAGATTCCAACATCTATAAGAAATATGGCAGATATGGAATTTCTTATGTTGTCAAACAACAATATAGAATTGCTACCCAATTGGTTGTGGAGAAAAGCTAGTCTACAAAACTTATTAGTTTCCCACAATTCATTGATAGGAGAAATATCCCCATCCATATGCAATCTCAAATCACTCACACAACTTGATTTATCGTTCAACAACTTAAGAGGCAACATTCCTTCATGTTTGGGTACATTTAGTCAATCTTTAGAAATTCTAGATCTAAGTGTGAACAAATTGTCTGGCCTCATTCCTCAAACATACATGATAGGAAATTCCCTTCAGATGATTGCTCTCAGTAACAACAATCTACAGGGTCAATTGCCAAGGGAATTAGTGAACAACAGAAGGCTAGAGTTCTTTGCAGTTAGTTATAACAATATCAATGATTCTTTTCCATTCTGGATGGGAGAATTACCCGAGTTGAAGGTATTGTCTTTAAGTAACAATGAATTTCATGGAGACATTAGGTCATCTGGCAACATGACATACACATTTCCCAAGCTTCACATCATCGACCTTTCTCACAATGAGTTCTCTGGAAGTTTTCCATCAGAAATGATCCAAGGATGGAAAGCAATGATAACTTCCAACGCAAGTCAATTACAGTACGAGTCTTACATGTGGTTGACCAATGTAGGAGAATATTATACGAGAACAACCAAGTTTTATTCGTTCACAATGTCAAACAAAGGGTTGGCTAGGGTTTATGAGAAGCTTCAACAGTTTTACAGCTTGATAGCCATTGATATTTCTAGCAACAAAATTAGTGGAGAGATACCACAAGTGATAAGCGAGTTGAAGGGTCTTGTTTTGCTCAACTTGTCAAATAACCTCCTTATTGGAAGCATTCCATCTTCCTTCGGGAAGCTTTCAAACCTTGAAGCACTAGATCTTTCTCTCAATAGTCTTTCAGGGAAAATTCCCCAACAGTTGGCACAAATCACCTTTTTGGAATACTTAAATGTGTCTTTTAACAATCTCACAGGTCCTATACCACAAAATAATCAGTTTTCTACATTCAAAGGTGATTCATTTGAGGGTAACCAAGGTTTGTGTGGGCATCAACTATTGAAGAAGTGTATAGATCATGCAGGGCCTTCTACTTCTAATGATGACGACGACGACTCAGAATCTTTCTTTGAATTATACTGGACAGTAATTCTGATTGGATATGGTGGTGGTCTTGTTGCTGGAGTGGCATTGGGATACACTTACTTTCCACAAGTATTTGTATGGTGTAGAGATTGCCTTAGCGTTTCAGTCATGATATTGCTTAATAATATTTTTAAGAGACATCAATGAGATGTTTTTATGTTATAGCTTAAAAGGGTCTTGTGAGTCCAAAGCAATAAACTTTTTAGTCCTCTCTATTTATGGTTCTTATTTGTTTTAGTTTCCTTCTGTTCTTGTAATTGCATTTTGTAAGAGTTTCCTTTGCATGGAGGTTGTTCGAAAGAGCGTGATCCCAACTTAAATCCTAAAATTATGGGTTTTGCGGCTTTATTCACTTTCAACGACTTAAGTCCATAGCAAAATTCTAAAATAGGCAAAATCCTAGTAAAATCGCACAACATCATGAAATCCATACAAAATCGCAGGTTTTTAAAGGGTTTTGAAGGATTTTGTCCATTTCTTTAGTCATTTATGTATAAGTGTTTTGTGGACTTTAAACTGAGTCATTTATGACTATATACAATTTATAACATATATTTAGCATTATTTTTGTTTAGTGAAATCCATTAATTTTGATTGCAATTTTACGATTTCTTTTATCGATTTTATAAACGTAATTGAGTAAAATCCTTCGACTTTGATTGCCATTTTACGATTTTCGATTTTGCTCTTATTTTTCGATCTGAAGCAATATCCCGATTTTAACAACCGTGGGTGGGAGTACCCATGCTTCAAAGGTCATAGTTTTTTCTTGGTACCCATTCACTGAGGAGAGAAAGAGCCAAAGCGTTGGCTCGATGAAGCTTTTATTTTGTATAATGATATAAGAGAAAAGAGTGTGGTTGAATCCTTTTTCTCTCTAGGAAAACAAATTTACGGCCTCCACTAACTGCAAAGTGCATGTGGTTGAAAGGTTTGCTTTTTATTTATTCTTCAAATTTATTTTAATCTCATCTATATTTGCAATTAACTTCCTTGTAAAAATCTCTACAAAATTTGGCTGGTGAAAGAAACCATTGCACTAGTACTATTATAAAAACTAAAGTATAAAACTTTACTAGAATTATTTTGGTGAAGAAGCCATTATTCTCTTGAAGGAACAAGCCATTGTGGTCGGTGAAGAAGCCACAATGATAGTAAAGCATTATATATACCCGCATATTCATTGGGGTATGAAACATATATAGTATAGAAAACTAGATGAATAAGGTTGGTGAAGAAGCCATTGTTGTGTTGAAGGAAGAGGAGGATTATAAGGTTTTTGAGGAAGTGCCAAGTGAGGTTGTGATTCTTTGTTGAATAACGAACTATTTTTTCAACCATCCTTCTATTCCGAAATTGACAAATTCAAAGAAGCGTTTTTAATTCTGGAAAAGAACAAAAGATGGATGAAAAAAATAGGTTTGCTGACCGGTGATTGATAACAACCCTTATAAATAAATAAATAAATAATTTTATAATGTCCGTAATTTAAAAAAGAAAAATAAGCCCTTCCTTTTTTTTCCCTTCTAAATCCTCCGTCCAAACCCACACTAAATAATTAGTTTGTGTAAAGTATAAAACTTGATACACCAACAAATATGCGTGGTTAAGAAAATGTGAAAATTATAAGTTTTCTCCAATTACAATCGGAGATGATGATTGATGTAGATCTAATATGAAACATGAATGTATTACCAACTTTTCAGGACTTGATTATTACACTTGTGTCATAACAACTAATCTTTACACGACCTGTATTTGGAAACAGGTGACTATTTATCTAAGAAAGCCTGAGAAATATTTGATAGTCCTTTTCTATAACATGGTAATAGAAATTGAAAATCTTTAATATTTATGGTATTATGCATGTATAATTTTTAGGCAAAATTATACCCTTAAGTTTTAGCTAAATACAACAAATGTCCCCTATCTTTTCTAAATCATCACATACCTCCCTTCTGTTGGATTTTGTTAATTCTCCGTTAGGATACAAAAATCTATGTGTGTCCTCTCTCAAAACATAGCCAAAAATCATGCTATTCTATTAGTAATAAATTAAAAGGGAAAAAAAAATGAATTTTTAGATAAAATAAAAAGGGAAAAAATGGAAGAAAAAGTTACAAACTATACATTCAAACACTACATGAAATAATGAATAAAAAGTAAGCCATAAGCTAGTGGAATAAATTATAAGTTCATAAGGAAATGAATGTTACCAAACAATTCATTTTTGTCATGCGAGTTTATAAGTAATAAGTTCCGAAAATTGTTGTATACACATTTGTTTAGGCTGAAAAACACATGTAAATTACTCAAATACTTTCTTATCAAAACGAAGCATTAAGTGTGGATACAAACGGTGATTATCAAGACATCCATTCCATGTCTAGAATCTATGTTTTCATAGATGATTATTCTCATCTAGATTCAAAAGTATTTTTCAATCACTAATAAATCAAATATAAGCATTACAATTCAAGAATAACTTCAATATCTTGAAATAATTAAAATCACTCAACACCATAATCAAAGGGAATACATACTAATAAAGTTGATTACATTTAATCCCAAAAAAAGAGTTTAGTTACTCATTGTCATGGTAACCTTACAAGGAGAAAAGAAGAGATGGAATGGAACCAAGCCATGATGTCTCAATGATCTTGTGTCTTCCTTCAATCCTTGTGCTGCTTGCTCTTTAGAATTGCTCTGGTCTTTCCCCTGTTTCTCCCATAAAGTGGCCTCTAATAATATGGTATCCTATGATCTGATCTGATAAAAAAATAAATTCTCTTCATGATGTGAATGAAAGGCCTTTTATACTTTTTTCCTAACTCAACTCGCCTCGCGAGTAGGTGTGCTCGCCATGGCGAGTTAAGCTTTCTTCCCCAGTGGGTTTCTGCCATGTCAGCTCTGAGGGGTTAGGCCGCCTTAACTCGCATCGCGAGTAAATATGCTCGTCATGGCGCATGGAAGGCGAGTAACTATGCCTTCCTGCCTTTGCTTGCTTTTGCTACTCACCATTGTGAGTTGGAGGCGAGTAACTTCAACTTTTTGCCTCAGCTCGCCTTTGAGCTCGCCGTGGCGAGTTGACCTTTGCATTTCTTCATGTTTTCTTACTTCTAAAGTGTCCAGGCGTGCATTTTCCTACAAAGAGTTGGCATTAGATGTGAAAAGCATAATTGAATGATTCTTCAGTATTTGTGAGCTTTTCGCAGGATAACTTGCAAACCAAGTAATCAAAGTGCCTAAAATATATAGTCTATTTAACTCCTTTTTGATACTTATCAATGAGAAGAAGAAAGAAAAATTGTCTATGACATGGCACATAATTGTTTGTGATGGTTCTATAAAAAAGAAGGATTCGAAGGTGCCGGTGTACAATCAGTCGAGGTTGAGGAGGAGCGAGAGAACATGCTATTTTGGTCCTCAACCAAAAGAAGGTGTCCCAGGGAATATCGAGGACAACCCACTTGAGATAAGCGACGAGGGAGATGATTAAATAATGTAATAACTTGTAATAATCTTGAATAATCTTGGAACATTTTGTTATTGAATAATTTTGTTAGTGAATAAACTTGAAGATTTTGAATAAATTTGAAGCGAAATTACGTATTGATTAAATTTGAAGCGAAATCGCGTATTGAATAATTTTGATTAAAGTCACATATTGAATAATTTCGAATAAAGGTTACATTACATTACATAAAGCTCCTAAATATGTCCTATCATTACATTACATTCAGGTAGAACCTTCCAACTACAACAATTGTCTTACGTCTGAAATGGGGTAAATTCAAACTTGCTAAACAACAAGACTCAAACATTCATCCGACATATCTATTGTTGCACTCAAAAGATTAAATTATTGTTAGGTTTGGTTTAAATGATGGTATTCAAGTGTCAAAAGAATGAGGTCCATTCCTTGACACTTCAATACCTTCATCTAAACTAGCCTAACAAGACTTTAATCTTTTGAAAGGAACAATAGGAATGTTGGGTGAATGTTTGAGAACTGTCATTTAACAAGTTTGAATTACCCTATTTCAGAGTAAGACAATTGTTGTAGTTGGAAGGTGCATTTCCCTATCTAATCACGATCTTCTGGCGGAATCAGACTCTTGATAATATCTTTAGTTGATCTCGACAACGTTACCCGAATATTGATCAACTGGAACATGCTGTGCTCCCAAAACATGCTCGTCATGTTTTCGTCGTTTGTTAATTCCACTCAACTGTATGATACTCTCCCCTCGTCGAGCATTGAACGTTTATACCGAACGTATTCCACCCTCTTGGTGTCTGCGGGGTTGACTCCTTGGTTGAATTCATTCAGTTCATCCTTGAGACCTCTTAACGTTACACCAAGGCACCAAACCTTCAACCTCTGAGGTTCACCGCCGTTGAATTGTAAATGAACGTCGATCCACCCGGCCATTGTTTCAAATCTACACAATAAGAAATTAAAAACAATCAATGAAAACTCATTCAAGCATTTCATCAAACAATTGATGTGCAAATTATACATAAACCCTAAAAATCATAAAAATAACCATAAACTCTAAAAAAAAAACATAAAATTGCAAAAAGTATAACAAAATTATTCAACTTATATCTACTCTTAAAATAAATCATATACTCCTACATGTAAATCTACTTAAAAACTAAAATAAAAAATATATATATTAAACACCAAAATAAAAAATAACCCTAAAATTCTAAACTATAACATAAACATCATGCAAACATTTTAACTAAATCAATCAACTAACATCTACTCTAAAAATGAATTATAACATGTAAATCTACTCAAAAACTAAGATAAATTAAATCTACTCAAAAACTAAAAAAAAAAAAATCATTTATAACAACTAAAATGTAAGTTAATAGCATTATGATTACTTACTTGTGATTTTGTTGAATAAATTTGGTTGGATTTGGTTGGGTTTTTTAGAGAGATTTTGAGAGAGATTTGAAATTTTTTTGGTAAAATGAGAGTAATAATGGATGAGAGAGTTTATGCCAGATTTGTAACATGAGCGCATCGGTAGTTACCTACCGATGGGTTCCTCGGCAGTTAACTGCCGCCGGTTCTTTTATTCCTCGGCAGTTAACTGCCGCCGGGACTTTTCGTCATTTACATCTGTTTTTCAGCCTTCTCAAATGTTTCAACAACAATTTTCATAAGTTCTAAGGTAGCTTTTTTATCTTGCCAAAGAGACCCATATGAGCAGGTCCGACCCTAGGCATAGGCCGGAGGTGCGACGGCCTAGGGCCCATGCCGTTAGGGGGCCTTAAAAAAAATTATGTAGGAGGTGTATATTGAAATATTTGATTTTTTGGGGGTTTATATAGCAAAGTTCACTGAAAGGCCCAAACATTTGACATGATGAAGGGCTTGGCTCAAGTCTATTAATGTTTTAGGCCCTTTAGGTAAGATTTGCTCTATATACCCCTGTATGACACAAGGATTTCTATATACATCCTCCTTATAAAGAAATTTGGTTTTTTTTAATAATGTGCAAAAAATTTATTATCGAATAAATTGGCTATATTTTTGATATTTATTATCTAAGAAATTGAGATAGTTTTCATAATAAAACAAATTATATATTAGTTGAAAATAAGTCTACGAAATTAATCTTAATCTTGTATTTTTAAGGTTCCAAAAAAAGAAATTATATCAATATTGTGATGACAACTTTCTTGAATTCATTGAAAGGATTGTAAAATTGAATTCAATATTGCAAGATCATGTGAGACGCATTCATGATCATTTTGCATGTGCTATTGTTCTCTTCTGCGGTATTTTATTTTGTTTTGGTGTCTCTAAAATATTTGATTTATTTTCAGATGTTGCCTAAAAAAAATTATTTGGTAATGAAAAGTGAAAATAAAATAAAAGGAAGAGCTAATAAAATCACAACAATGAACTAAGGGGCCTTTTTCTCATATTTTATAAGGGACCTTTTTTTCATATTATACCTAAGACCCGTAAAACTCTAGGAACGACACTGCGTATGAGTTAACTCTCAATGATTTAATAAGTTCAAAATAAGTTTCTGACTCAAAGAATGCTTACATATACTTTATACTTTTTTACGACAAGTAAGTTTATATTTGATAATTTATATCAAACCGAGAAATATCCAAAACATGAGAAATATACTACAAATTCTAAACAATTCACAAAACAATTCACATGGGTGTCATGTTAGTACAAAAGAAAAAGCTATTTAAAAAAAAATTATACTACAAATTCTAAAAGGTAAAAGTATTAAGATAATACTCTATATTTCAAAGAGGATGTAATTGACAAAACTCCATCCTTAAGAGCATATCATATATTTCAAGCAAGGTATACAATAAAGATGTTAATTTATCACAATTCTCATATTATAAATCCATAGGATACATACACCCAAGTAAATACTTCCAAGTGATGTATTAAAGTTTTCACAAAAACCAACATAATATTCTATATTAATGGGGTTCCACCAGTTTGGTGTAGCATGGCATCGATCCCTTCAACACACTCCATTTTAAGCTGAAAAATTATGCATAAAATTTGTAGTGTTATTTTGTAACATATTTTTCCAGTGTTAATAGTATTCAAGTTGAAAGACATACCTCATCGGGAGTTTGTTCTGCTCGTATTTTCCGGCCCTCAAATAAGAAAACAATCGATTTCAAGTCCACGGATGTTTGATCACAATATGCATTCATCATCTTCTTTAATTTAGTCTTTCTCTTTATCTTAAAGAAGACTTCATTTCCATCCTGCAATCATATAAAAATTAGTCTTATATTGTTGACTCGTTGTGATGAAACCAAGCATGATATAGTGCATAACAAAATACAACATCGAATAAATCATATGACCATCATTCTACATTTAAAATCACCATATAAAGGAAATGACATAGTATTGTCAAATAGAGGCACAATATTAAAATAGTGTTCTTTGGACACTTTAAGCATACACATAGTCGAACATCATTACTTAAAAGTTATTGAAAATCCAAAAAGTGTCAAGTGATATAACAATAATATTGATAAACATGATTTTTAGTTGACAGGGGATTATGAAGGACACAAAAGTAGGGCAAGGAAGAAGAAATAAATAACTTTTTACCGATAGCAAAAACTTGAATCAATTACCGTCAAACAAGCACAAAGAATATAAACTTGCTTATGCAAAACGTTACAACTACAATTAGAATACGTTGAGAAAGTGTCCAAAAACAATGTCTATCAATACTATTAAAATAATTAAAATAGATATCATGTAAAACATTCAACCAAATGAAAAATTTGCATGATTGTCAAACTACACACACACACACACATATATATATATATATAGAGAGGACTGGTCAGAAGGCCAATCCTGTGATGACATGTCGACAGGAAGTCCTCCAGATCAAGGCACATCACTTGAGTAAGCACACTAGTGCCGGTGCACCCCACCTTATTGAAACAGTCCCCATTGAATCATCTTTCGTACATGTGGCCTCAAATGGACCCCTGATGAGGTGTCACATTTCACGGAAGCAGTAGCACATCCTTCCTCTATATATAGGGGTGACTCCGCGTCTCCCTCAAGGTACGATTCATTTCCCACACACTTTTACATATTCAACCTCATTTCCTACACTAACTTGAGCGTTTGAGTGCTAACTTCCCTGCATGCACCCTCCGTTCCACCGCGAAGACTTCATCACCACTGCACTAGAGCACTGCACCATTACTATTGCCTCCTTTCGTCTCCACCGGATAGATCAATCAATCAATATATATATATATATATATATATATATATACACACACACACACAAAATCTCCCTAAAATTATAACTGCAAGAATTTTATTAACTAATGTTTAACATAAGTCCGTGTGACTAACTGAAAAGTTAATAAATTTTTTTTCCTAATATATTATGATAATTCTCTAAGACATGAAACTAACAACAAGTTAATAACAATTTTAGTATTTAATAAAAAAAAACTCTTTTATATTAAATTTAGGATCTCATATTCCGAGACACATCAAATAACAGTCACCTAGTTCACAATTATATGGGTAAACAATATGCATACACAAATTGTTATTATATATGATACTAATATAATAAAATCATTACTATAATTATAAAGATAAATTAAAATAAACTTGTATAATGTTAAACTTAAAATAAGAATAAATTCTCTATGAACACTATCAAATAAGATTTATGTTAGTTACACCATACTCCTAATTGACTCAAAATGTCATTTTCTTTATTTTTTTTCCAGTAATCTTTAGTAAATTGGTGATCTTATTGTTACCTTAAGAATAGCTTAGACAAGACAAAGAAAAAACTAATTGATTAACAAATTGTCCAACCAACCACTTATATTGTTTGAAAATATTTTTAACTACTCTTCAATTGCATCTTTGCGTTATGATCTATTGAGTGAAAATCACAGATATAGAGCAGTGGTTCACGGTGCACTGTTGTGGCCGAGGTTGAATCTTCATGGTGAAGGAGAAAAGTGCAAGCATGCACTTCAGCACTCCGCACAAGTTAGTATTTTAGAGTAGTAGTTATGTGCGAAATGTGGTAAAAAGTGCAGTCTACCTTGAGGGTGATGCTCATTTATCCTTAAATAGATGATGTGGGCGCTAACTGTCCCCGTGAGACACGACATAATCAAGGGGGGCAGTTAGAGATGGCATGAATATCGGAGATGAGGTCAAGGCGTGCTCCAATGCTTTAATTGGGCCTTAGCTTGTTGGGTTACATGTCATTAGGCTTTTGCCGGTCCAGAATAATATTTATCTTAAGAACACTTTCATTGTCCTATTTGTAGCCTAAAAAATCAACTAGAAAAGGTAAACTCCATTGCATGCCAATTATTGTACCGAAAGAATTGACGTAGGAATATAAACTGATATACCAAATAACGAAAGTTTTTTTTTTGGGTGGGGGGATCAGTCTAATTATGTGATTGTGAATTGAATTCTATAAATTATAGAAGAAAACAAATGATAAACCTTAACTAATATTATCATACTCAAACATAATACCCATCTATCAAACTGAAAACATTTAGTGTACATAAATTTTAAGAATTAGATTGGTAATAAGAATCATAACAATAATGAAAATTAAGAGTAATAAAAATACATCAATCAGAAAATTCAACACATAAAATTAATTTATCTAATATTCTTATAATCAAACATAATACCCATCCATAAAACTGAACACATTATTAGTATACATAAATTTTAAGGATACCATATGTAATAAGAATCATAACAATAATGAAAATTTAAAGTAACAAAAATACATCAATAAAAAATTCAAAACATAAAATTAATTGAAATAAAAGAAAGGGAAAAGTGTACCTGACCTTTGACCTTCAAGTAGACGTGTTTGAAGACGTCGGATTTCTTGTCTTCATCAACATTGAGATTGATAGTTGGAGTTGAAGCAGAACCAGACATCGTTCTTCGTATTTTTTGTTTTCCTCACTGAAAAATTAGGGTTCTAATTCAATTATGATTTCATATTATGTCAATTTGGTACTTTTATTTGTTTAATTGATGGGTTTATTATGTATATCGGGCTTGAGCAGTCATTTTATCATGTATAAATGTTGGACTCATCCAGAAATAAGTTAGTGAGAATCCTATTTGCACCCTAATATGTAAATATACACCCTATATCACTTTTTTTCATTTTTTTTTATTAATACACCACTTGCTAAAATATTATTTTCATTTCCCTTTAAATATATTATTGTTATTTTATGAAAGAATTTTAATGATGAATGTCATTAGTGTAAAACTATTTATAAACTAATGTTTGATTTGAGTTGTTTTTGCCATATTACCCCACTCATGTATATGATCCTGCCAAACATGATATCCTTGAGTGATGGCATTGAATGAAATTTGAGTAGGGTACTTCTGTCAACATCATCCTTCTTCTATAATGAATGGGGGTGGAGCACATGCACATACTCCAATAGTGAAGTCAGTAAGTGTTGTGGGTGATGAGGCATTTAGGGTAAGAGTATGTATACCTAAGTCAATGCCCTTGAGTTAGTATATATAGTTTAGGTTTACGGTTTTAGTTCTAGAACCTTTGCTTGGACAACTATCTTGAACGAACAATTGTAGTCTTCAAGGGACGACTATGAGCATATTACGAGCAGAAGACATTGGATGCGGTGTGGATGGTTCAAATTTTCTTCAAGGGTCATACTTCCAATGTGATCCTAGGAGGGGTCCATGTCATGGCCCATATGGAAACCTTAGGAGTGACATCCAAAACATAGAAAATTGATCTTCTCCAATAAAAAATTGCTCACTCCCACACAAACTGACAAAAATATCCCCCACGTGAGTTAAGGCGCACATGTGTTAAACTTAGTGTGACTTAAGTCACGTTGAAATACAATGTGAGTTAACTCATGCTGATTACAGGTCAACGTGGGTGAACTGATGCTGGGTACTGGTATAGTAGCAGACAATATTAAATACCATTAACTAAGTCATTAATGACTATAATCTTTACACACTCATAATTGATCCGAATTACACCATTTTAACAACATAATAATATAATCACACATAATCGATCCAAATTTCACAAATTCGTCGTTAATCAGACAATCACACATAAATGATCCAAATTAGACTAATTCATCATTAATGATGCATAATCACTTAATCACACTTAATCACACATACACGATCCAAATTACACAAATTCGTCGTTAAATACACAAAATCACATAATCCCACATAAACAATCAAAATTACTCATATTCTTCGTTAAATTACACATAACACAAATTCATTAAAATGCAAGATTACGGATACAAATTCGAACACATTAGACTATTACACGTTAATAAATATTACACTTCAATGGATCAGACACAAAGATGTAAAATGTTATTTTCAACCCTAAACCCTAAACCCTAAACCCTAAACATCTTTATCATCACGGATAACTCTAAACATCTCTATCATCACGAATAACTTGTGGAAAATACACGGTCTTCCAAAAGTCCTCTTCCTTATCCTCCCCTATATTCACGCATGGCACCTGTACAAATACATGACATGTTCTTTGATATTCAACAATATGGACCAACATGAGATGTTTTGTTAAGTTGTGTTTTCAACTCGTCCAACTTGTCGGTGAGGGTTTAAAAGACCTTAATCTTTTTATTCGTGGCGCAATATCAGACATGATCTTGAACTTTAACTTGTGCATCTTCAGACATGTTTCACTTCAAAAAAATTAATGGAATAACAAGTATGTGAATAAAACTAAATGAAAGATAAAATAAATAGTTGAATAATTAAAGACCACAAATTGCGAGGAATAATTGGCGTGTCATATCCGGCCACCAAAAAAATATTTCACTTTATATATTTATATAATACATATATTGTTAGTTACATATTGGACACAAATATCGGCGTTACATAACCGACCACTAAAAAATATGTCGATGTAATATCGACAAAAAATAGGACGAACACGGACAAAAAAGTGTCGTGGCCTATCTATCTAGCTAGTGATAGTGCATCATCTTCATCTTCTTCAATGACTTCAAATTCTCCTATTGGTTTTTCCGGAGTGGGAGTTTCACAATAAATTGGATTGTGTTCAATTGTTGGTTTTTTCGGCGGCTTCAGCTCTTTGGACATGAGGTCAGTGAACAAGGCTTGTCTATCCATAAATAAAAACTCTCATTACTCCGCCTCACCACTCTTGTGATTCCTCCACTCCCCACAAGACGGTAGTAATGGACAACTGTCTTTCAAATAAATATGATGAAAGCGGGCTGGAATTAAGCCAAGACACAAGATGTTGGAATGTGGGTTAAGTAGTAGAGCACCTCAGATTAGGAAATATGTCTCACATATACCTCTTTCGGGCAAAACTAATTGAACAACAACTCTATTGTAGCAAGTTGCAACAATGTAACCCATATCCGGTAATGTCAACCACTTATCTTCAAGCGCAATTCCACCATTATTTGTTGGAGGGTGTAAACCATCCAATATATATATTTAAAACGCTTCACCGAACAAAATATCAAATAGTCACTTTTATTATTTTCAACTCATGAATAAGTGCACTAGGAACCAATACATGATTTTCCTCATCCATGCCCATGTGTCTAGCTATGACCCGGAATTCACAATTATCATACCCTTTCACATTCACAATATTTTCAATGGAAGGTCTCATGATCTTTGACATTTGTGTAATGTATGGTAAATTCCTAAAATGTTTTGTAGTAGGCATTGAAGCTTGTGAGCGGGAGTAAGTGCCAAGACGTGCACCTTTCCTCTTTGAAAGTGATATCTTGGGTTGTGAGGATTGACTATCGGGATATTCAGAATCAACACGCTCCCACCTCACCCTTGGATGTCTCTTTCGGTGTAGACCTCACCCTATTAGGTTCTCCCTTGGTTACCACCTTTCTTGGAGGTGGAGACAACATTGTGTCTTCCGGAAATCCTAGTTGATGCATTGCTTATTTGATGTGGATTTCATCTAATAAGTGGATCTTTTGAGACGTTCTTGAAGGGTTGGTTTGACATCGCTAGAAGCTTCAATTATGGCCGGTTTCGGCTCAACGCCATCATCTGCTACATTTTCAACCATCACTATGTATATTGAATAACAAAATAACAAGGAAAAAAATATATAACTTGTGCAACAAGCTAACAAAGAAAAAAATAATTGGCACAAAATTTCAAAACTGGGCGTTACACTAGCATGACTTATGTCTCGATGCCCTAACACCTGCGTGAGTTAACTCACGTTAACTCACGTTCATCATGCTTCCCAAACTGACAAACATACCTCAAAAACTAGCAAAATCAAGAGTTAAGATGATACATTACCTGATTTTTGATGCATGATGAGCGTAGAAACTTGCTTCCTGACGATTTGCAATGATTTGAAATGAAGATTTTCACCCAAAAATTAGCACTTTTACGTTTTTGGAGGTGAAGAGGGAAAGAAAATGGCTGTTGGAGTGTGGGACTGATGGGTTTTGTACCAAAACAGTACATCCATCCCACGTGAGTTATGTCACGTTGAGTTTACGTCATGTGTGAGTTAACTCACGCTGAAAGTACCGAGCGTGACTTAAGTCACGCAAGGGTACATTCATCCATTCAATTGGGAGTGAGTGTTTTTTGTTGTGAGAAGAGCAAACAATTAGCCCCAATTTATTAGTTAAGAGAATCAAGCTATAGCTTTTTCTTCAAACAATGTTAAATGTCGTGATGAAGAAATAGCATTTCAACCTTCTTGATCATGCTTCAATAGAAATAGCATACTCCCATGCTGGATCAGTTTTATTTCCTTTTGGCCTTACCCTAGCAGAAACGGATGAAGGTACTACTGGAGCTGAAGAAGCAACTGAAGAAGTTTCATTAACATTACTAGTTGGGACTCGTAGGGTGTGGGAAGCACGTAGGAACGGACGATCCTACGTGCTGGGACTCGTTCCTGACTACCTTGATTAGTAGGACACCATCTCTTGAAGATTCTGGCTGGGTGAGATTAAAGGAGACCTTACTAGTTTTACATTGCTACATTTGTATTGTGATGTTGATAAGCGATGTTGATCAGGTCATATCAGAAGTAGGTGACTGATGTTGTAGGATGTGATTATGGTGCTCTATATTATAGATACTAAGAATGCAATCTTTGAGATGGATCATGGTTTTCTTGATTTTATTTAGTGTTCAATTTGATTGTCTTTTTGCAATATGCATGTTTCACTATTTTATTTGAGTGCAATGGTGAGGCTTCAATGTGCATATGTTCTTGTTACCATTGTGATATCCACACATGAACCTATTTTATCATTTGAAGTTACTTAATGTTATAGAATTCAGAGCTTTTTTAACATTGACATCATTTAATTGAGCTAGTGTCAACTTTCATGCTAAAAGTTGATGTTAAGGATAGAGAACACCCTTGATTTTTGTGTGTTTTTGCTATTACAAATTATTCTACCTTAAGAATACTATGTGTCTTTATTACTATACTGACTTTTTCCTCATTTACAGTTCATGGATGATGATGATGATAGATTTTATAGGTTCTAGGGAGACGAGTGTCTTGATTCTGTGTAATGTTGTCTACTTCTTCGTATGGATACATTATGATTCTATTTGTTATTGGTCTGTAGAGCATACTCTGCTTCTTGCCTTGGAGACAGTTGTAAAACAAGGTGAAAATACTCTATTTGTTATCAGTACCACTTTTCTGTTTCCATCTTTAAGTGCTTGCTTATATGAATTGTTTGTGTTTGGCTGTTAATGGTTTGAAAGTTGAAATATGAAAGAGCACATGGTCCAATTGCAAGATGTTATAGAAAATGGAAGATGTCACTTCAGTAGCTACTGAGAAGGAGCTAGAGCTCTATGTTGCATAGGTACGGGTACGATACAGGTACCGGTCCGAAAATACGTCAATTTTAGAAAAAGTAAGGTACATGTACGTCAATAAGATCATAAATTTTGTTATAGAATATAACATAAAGGAATTAAATTCTTCAATTCACAAAAAAAAAATCACATTAAAAGTTTAAAAAGTCGAAATTTAGAGTTGGTTACAACAATAAAGTAACTCAAACACACAAATAATAGTATATTGTCATATTAATGTATAAGAGAAAGCCTCAAATTTCACTCACAATACAATAATGAGCAAGAATGGAGTACCATGAGTACGTACGCATACCCCATACAGGTGCGTACCTGGTACCGATACTTTACCATTTTACAAGTACCCATGCTTCAGAGTAGAGCTTGAAGCTCAACATATTGAAGCAAGGAGCATTATATAGCAGGTAAATTAAATCAACTTTGACGCAAATTACACCATTCATCAACAAAAAAGAATCCAACAACGCACAAATTAAAAATATTCATTTCCTAAATCCTTTTCAAACTTATACTATTTGATACTAGAAAACATAGTTTGTTGACAACAATTATACAACTATTATAAAAATTAATAAACTATCGAGGAATAAAAGTACTTGCAGACATTTGATTGTATGAGAACAGTGCAGAACTATTGGCAGATTGAGTAGAACTTGATTCTAGTGCAAGAACGTCGGAATAAGTTCTACCATGCAAGAAAAACGCAGGTTCTTTTGGAGTTGGTAATTCAATTGCATAACTGCTAAGATAAGAAGCAACTGTCACAATTGATGGTCTAGCATCCGGGTCATTTTGAACACATAACAGACCAATCTGAATGCATTTAATGACTTCATTTGTAGAATAATCTTCTTGAATATTTGGGTCCAAAATACTTATAGGTGTTTGATCCATCCACTGTCTCCATACCTGAAATAATGTGTGAAATTTTATTTCTCAATTATTATCTTGGTCGTATGTGATATACTTAAGTGCAAAGATTTTTTTTTTTGTTCTTAACTCTTCGATTATCAGGGAAAAGAAGCTCTCGTAACTCGAAATCCGACCAAAAGATATATAAAGTCCGACTAAAGATTGTTCAATGCTCTGACTCGAGAGTATAAGCATTTATCATAAAAGGAAAAATGAAAGGATACCACTGCTAGATCATTACACTCACATGATTCAAGAGGTCATAAGCAACATGGTGTGGAGTAAATGGACTTTTATTCTTCTTTCCAGCAATGATCTCTAAAAGCATAACTCCAAAACTATAAATGTCCGATTTTTCAGAAAATTGTCCAAGCATTGCATATTCCGGAGACATATAACCACTACAAAATAAATTAAATGTATTTTAATTATGAAGTTGTGCGAAAAGATTTGAACCAAAAAAAAAAAAAGAAAAAAATAACAGAGGAGTCAACATTCAAAACTTACTATGTTCCAGCAATTCTATTTGTATTTCCCTCATCTTGACTTATTTCAACAATTCGAGCCAAACCAAAATCTGAAATTTTAGGAATCATATTTTCGTCTAATAGAATATTGCTAGGCTTGAGATCCCGATGTATAACTTTGAGTCGAGAATGTTCATGCAAATAAATAATCCCTCGAACAATTCCTCCTATGATGTTGAAGCGTTCAACCCAAGCTAACAACTTTTGTTGTTGAGAATCTACAAAATAGTTCACGAAATAAAATTAAGCCAATATATAGGAAAAAGTTATATATGTAATACCTTAATCTAAATATTGACAAATGAAAGAGTTTAAAGTGAAAAGTGTCTAACCAAATAGAAAGTAATCAAGACTCTTGTTGGGCACAAATTCATAAATAAGTATTTTCTCTTGTTCTTCGAGGCAAAAACCAATAAAAGCCACTAGATTTCTATGTTGAAGCTTGGCTATCAACAAAACTTCATTCTTGAACTCTTCTACACCTTGATTAGAACTTTTTGAAAGCCTTTTTATAGCCACTTCTCGTCCGTCAACAAGTATACCCTAAAAACATAAGGAACGGTCTTCTATCAAATATATTTGATTATGAATTTTCCTCTTCAATTGAGATAGAGTGAAAATGATAACTAACTATAGAAAATACCAAAACAATGGCTTGAAAGTTTTCAATAATGTTTCCTATTTTTGCATTTTCTCACCTTGTAAACCTCTCCAAACCCGCCTTTGCCAACGTAATTGTCCTTAGAAAAGTTGTTGGTTGCTGCTTCAATTACCTCCCAATCTAATTGTAGGGGTTCTAAAGTGGCACTTTCTTCACCAACTAGATAGTAGATACAATTTATTTGATTTAGTTTTTAAATTAAGTTATTAAACTTCTTAAATCTTATAAGAAATTGGAAGATCAAAAGAACCTTTCGTCATATATAAATCAGACAGTACTTACAATTTTCTCGAAGAATAGTCCTACGACTCTTTCTTCCCCTTTTCTTAAGAAGGTAGCCAATAGAAAAGAGCATCACCGAAATAATTGTAGGGACAACAACGAAGACAATTTTCCGTTTCTCTGCACAAAATAATTAACATTTATAAATCTCATAATTTCAATGTAGTAATAAACAATACAAACCTTACCTGCATTGTCTGGTAATGGAGAAGGACTCCCAGGCGGCTGAGCTTTGTGACCCTCCATGTAAAATTGGAACAATTCAAACCTCAGATTGCAGCTAGGGTACATAATTCTGCCCCCAACACTACCCAAATTTGACCATGGAATTGCTGTAACGATCACATCATTTAGACAAGTAGCGCAATCCTCACTAGACAAATCCCGCGTACATTGTCCAAGAGAATACAAGGTTTGTCTAGCATTCAGTTTTAATGAATTAGTCATATATCTATCATCACTGTCCCCTGTATCATTCGCAAGTTGAGATAACTGATTCGATAATGTACTAGTGAACAAGTTTTGGTTTGTGATAGAATGTTTGGTGATATTTATATCTCTATATATAGGACTTGTTTCGATGTTAGAGAAGAACTTCCGATCAGAATAGTGAAGGAAGCAGTGGCTGTACCAAATTATACCCTTTGGAGATGAAAGACACTTTGAGTATATTTGATCAGTTGCATTTTTCACACATCGACCACAGAGGCGAACGGGAAGGTCACCTCGACACATGAAGAGGCCATACAACATTTCTTCCACTTTAACAGTATGGGATTTTTTACCATTTGTGGCGTTGGAGGCCAAATAAGAGAGAAGTAATTTGAAGTTATTGTTAGGGATTGCACTGTAGTTTCTTGGGCAATTATAGGAAAGATAAATTGGATCTTGTGAAAATCTAGAATCTTGTTTTGAATCATTTGTTTGAGGAACAAGCTCATTTGGTGAAGAAGTATTGATAGACCTATAAAAAGGATATAGTTCATAC
>Ga0228710_1000210_pt1 | contig 59830 bp, 30 predicted proteins | sample MedpolnodulmetaG_FD_177995 | JGI IMG/M metagenome (GOLD analysis project Ga0228710, IMG submission 177995) | Root nodule microbial communities from Medicago polymorpha collected in Santa Monica, California, United States - pink nodules | ecosystem: Host-associated > Plants > Roots > Nodule... | reverse complement strand
GTTCCTGTCTTAGTAAAACACTCAAGAGCACAAGTTAAATACCAAAGAATTAATCAAAGTCCATTTAATCCTTAATCATTAAAGTTTATTATCTTTAAAATTAATTTGGGATTTTGCCTCAACAACAACAACACAACTTTGTCAAGAATCAGATGCGAAATCACATGACAGATGAATGGTTAAACAATTGTTTAGTTATTTACGTATGGAGAGATACTTTTGTTGGTATTAAATATGAGAAAATTATTCAATGTTTTCTTAATATGGCGAATCGTAGAGGACAATTATGGTGTATATTTATGCTTTCAAATTTATATATATATGGTGCCCCACTTTCCAAAAATTTTGGATCCGTCACTGCTTGAAACCTAAAATAAACATAAGGGATCAAATATGCAATTAAGTTTTTTTTTTTTAAGAGGATGAAACCATCTTTTGTTGAAATTGAAAGTTAATAAAGAATTCATCTAATAGCTCTTAACAATGATTCATTTTTCTTTACATTATTAGTTACAATAAGGAAAGAACTTTGTCCATCGGGTGTGTGCTTCTTGATTTCTCTTAAGAGTGTTAATTAAGTACGAAACGATTTTTGAGAACTAAGCTATGAAGTAAAATGAAAGGAAGCCATGTAAATGCAAGTAAAGCTGATAGTTTGAGTGTGTCTAAAACAAAATTGACAAGTGGTATTTATAGAAAGTATGACAAAGCACGTAATTGTGTTGGCCATTATCAAAGACGGGCTCTGAATGTTGTTAGTCAGTGAAAAAGAAAAAACTACCATAACAATTATCATACTAACATTTGTTATTAAAAAAATCGGATATATTCGCAAATAACACAAAAGTTTTAGAATGTTGATGCGTCTAAATGATGGCCCACGTTTTGCCATATTCGTCATGTTTTGTCATAGAACAGAAGTTTGGGTCAAATTGTCTCTTCCAACTGTATTAGACGAATTCTGACACCTTCACAACTTTGGTGAAACTCTTTTGATCTAAGAAAGATTTAACTAACTTGTAATAGATGGTCGCTAGCTCGACAACTCCATATTTAGTTATCTGAACATAAGCTAACCTTTAACTCGGTTGTCATTTATTTTAGACTAACAATTTAGATCATTTTTTGTGTGTGTTTGATTGTGCGGTGATGGGAAAAATTAATTTTGATAGAATTTATTTTTGTTTAAAATCATTCTGACTAAAATGATTTGTATTCGGATAGACATATAAAAGTGAATTATAAATTTGTGTGTAAAATTTAATTATAGAATTAAAAACTACAAATCTTAACTTCGAGTAGAATCAGTTATAGAAACAGAATCAATTCTACCCGGCAACAACCAAACATATCATAATCCTTCTAAAAATAGAACTAATAAACATCAATTTCTCTTTTGTACAGACTAGATCGTGCACCCGTGCTATCACACAGGTTAATGATGAACACAATACATGAACACAATAAATTAAAACACATGAAATATAATATATAATTGAAACTTCATTACAACATCACATGGGTAATAATAACATTAATTAATGAACATTTTGGAACACTTTTTTTTAAACTACAATAGGGGTAACATTTGTATCCTCACATTCCTCGTCAGTTAACAATATTTTTAACCTATTTCTCGAAGTAACTCTGAACATGACAACCTATAGTTGACCATGATAAAAAACTTATCGTGGAAGATATATTCCCAACATGAATAAGTGATTGTCTTTGACTTTTGTTAATGATCATAGCAAATGAAACAATGAGCGAAAATTATCGTCGTTATCATCAACAAAATTGAATTACATGTACGCTTGTGGTTTGTCCTCTTCCTCAACCAATATAATTGTACAAATATGATATCAAAAATTAAAATAGAAAATGAGAATTTCCTAAGAGTGTGTGATCTCTATTCATAACATATATACAGTTGAACCTAATGAATAGATACAAAGAGTCCAATAATCAGGTCCCTTGAATGTGAATCGGGAATCAAGGTTTAGAATACTTCCCAAACACACACCTTCTTTAATCAAGTGAGACATTTTAAGGTTCAAATCCGAGCTAGGGATCACATAAGAATTACAAATATACAAGATCCTAAGAAATGGTGTCTCAAATACGGAGATAGTCATACATAGGCACAAACATTTAAACACAAAATTTAGACACACACATAAATCAAAAAAATTAAAAGGTAAATAAAATAGTCACATCAATCAAAATCACTTTAATCATTTTCTTTTTAATTTTTTGAATTTCAAGTTAGTGTGCTTAACAAGTAATATTTAATTTTGTGCCTAACTAAGTATTTCTCCCAAACACGAGGTAGAAATAATGGATCATGATTGATTACAGTCACACATTGTGAACAGTTGAATGTGTTTAGAGGGAAAATTTACTATGCTCACAAACATAAATGAATGTGTTTAGACGCACACACATTAATATATTTTTTTCTAACAATAAAAAAGAAATTGATAATAAAATGATTTAGACTTTTGAGAAAAAGTTTTTTCACCTTTGTACTAAATACTATTCATTTATGTTTGTGCCTATACAAGAATGCCTCGTGTTTAAATACTTATTGAGATTAACCCCAATCAAAAGCTTGTTGCATTCACACAATTGACACACATATGATCATTGAATCAAAATCAAATGATACATATTTTAGTTGTTGTATTTTTTATTTTAAAAAAAATAAAAATCATCCGACCTCAATTCAGAGAAAGTCTTGGTTGGACACATACCCAACACTTCAATTTTAGGCACACACAAAACCAAGAAAAAATTAAAGAAAAATAAAATTATAATATATCAAAAAAAAATTCCAATTGACGTGACTAAATATTTTTATTTAATTTTGTTAGTTTTATGTGAGTATGTGTCCAAAATTAAAGTGTTGGGTATGTGTCCAAGCAAGACTTTCTCCTCAATCCAATGAACAAATATGTGCCCAAGACGTCCAATTTTGATCGTAAGAATCTGATTTGATCAATAGGTCTTCATGATCAAGTAGTTTTTGACACTATGCCTACTTCCTCAAATCATTGAGATACGTCTTTTTAAAACGAAATAATTATTTGTAATTGTAAATTGGATCCAAAACTAATTCAATCTAAACAACATTTATTGGATTAAATATCGGACAATTTGTTCTTGTAAAACTTATCTAAACTACACTGTGAATACTTCATTGTAAATTGCAATGTGTGCATTTGAATATGGTAACTAGTGAGATGAGTGACGCCATGCACCCTCCACTTCACCTCTATTAATGGTTTATGGTAGCTCATGTGTTGGCATGGGTTGGAAATTGGAAGCAATGGTCTTCGAAAGTACACACACATCATGAATTAATCAGCCTTTTTTTCAACTTTACAGTGTTTGCTTTAAGACCAACTGGAACAACCTGCAACCCTTGCAGCTGTACGTACTTTGATCCCTGCATCACTGCTTCACATCTCGTCACTCATGAAATAGTAAATAGTAACCCCATTCTTTACTATCATTGTTTCCCCATTAATGTTTTTACTGTTTTTACGTCCTTTTTTTGTCTGTTTCCTTAACGAGCTAGTCTCTCTTCTGTATTATAAACAGCTAAAAACCTCAGTGAGATTTTCTCTGATTCCGTAACTCACCACTACAGTATCAGAACAAGAATCACTCGTGAATCCTCTGCCATCTACCTTTCTTCATAGTAATTCTCACCAAAAATATTAAAATAATTAATAATCAAATTTAATAATTCACCTTTAATTGTTTTGATTGATCACTAGTTACATTAAACCATAATTATAGGCAATAACGAAAAGTAGCTTGTTGTTTTTTAGGTTACAAACTTACATGCATGGCTTTCACTGACCAGGACCTTCCCAACTTTATCTTATAATTTGCCGCCCTACCCTAAATATAATCATAATGATTGAACATTTGAACTAACACCTATATATATATATATGAATAACTCATACTATTTTTTTGAAGAATTATTAATTTTTCTATTGGTAATCACATAGCTAACTAAATAAATAACCCAAAAAACCCTAGCTAGTATTCTTGAATTAATTAATTGGTTGTCTAAGTAGGCTAATATATATAGGCTTTTACGACAACCCAAAGCATCAATTCATACTTTGTACAACACACAAGCATGCATATGACACATAAGAGCAAGCACAAAAAAAATAACAGTCAAGTCAAATCAGAGGTCAAACCATATACACACAACACAACACAACTGACCCCATCTGGTCGGATATTATGGGTAACCACGTCTATCTATAGCCAGTTAAATTAGTTCGGTTTGTTTTGAGGCATTCCAGTTTCAAATCAAATACAGTTTCAAACAATATCTCACACACAACAAAAGGAACTCTCCAACAAGCCCTAACCAGTCTTGGGAATAACACTATTTCCTTATAGGGGAATCAATCAAAACAACTCAAGTTAAAAAAACCATGTCAAACAAAGGGTAGTTTAGGAAAATCACATTATCTACCACACCCTGTCCCTCACCACCTTTACGTTTTCTATATCTCCACCTAAACAGTACCATAAACCTTCCACTTCTCATAATTTTTCAAAACCTAACAAACACACACAAGAAGTTAAAACAGTTTCATTGCTACTATGGATCCCGATGCATTCACCGCCAGCCTATTCAAGTGGGACCCACGCACCGTCCTACCAACAGCTCCACCTCTCCGTCCCCAACTTCTCGACTACGCAGTCACTCCTTCAACTGCTCCATCACCTTATTACCCAGCGAGATTACCAAGAGAGCTTGGAGGGTTGGAGGAACTTTTCCAAGCTTATGGAATCAGATACTACACGGCGGCAAAGATAGCAGAGCTTGGTTTCACGGTGAGCACGCTGGTGGACATGAAGGATGATGAGCTTGATGACATGATGAACAGCCTCTCCCAGATTTTTCGATGGGATCTTCTTGTTGGGGAAAGATACGGAATCAAAGCTGCCATTAGAGCTGAACGGAGACGCCTTGATGAAGAGGAAATTAAACGCCGGGGTCTTCTTTCCGGCGATACCACTAATGCTCTCGATGCTCTCTCTCAAGAAGGTGCAGAGTTATTTGTAATAATTGACTCAAATTATTCTACTGTTATATTAATCTACTGTTCTAATATATTAAAGTCAACTAGTAACTAATCACAAATAATTTGTGACAACCTTATACAATATTCAATTCTCAAATGTCAACTATATACTATATGTTTAGGTTTGTCGGAGGAGCCGGTGGTGCAGCGAGAGAAGGAGGCGGTGGGAAGCGGAGGAGGGAGTACTTGGGAGGTAGCTGTGGTGGAGGAGAGGAGAAAGAGGCAGCAAATAAGGAGGAGAAGGATGAAGATGAAGGGGAATTGTGATCATGGTGAGAATGAAGAAGGAGAAGAGGAGGAAGAAGATAACATCAGTGGTGGGGGTGAGAGACAAAGAGAACATCCATTCATTGTGACAGAGCCTGGGGAAGTTGCACGTGGCAAAAAGAACGGTCTGGATTATCTGTTTCATCTCTATGAACAATGTCGTGAGTTCTTGATTCAGGTTCAAGCCATTGCTAAGGAACGCGGTGAGAAATGCCCTACCAAGGTATACTATACCAAGCCCTACCATAACCACATTACAACAAAGTTTCATTTTTTTCCTTAAATTTTTCATATTTTTTAATTGAATTTATTCTACTTTCTCGTCATATCTATGTGTATCTATCTATCTTCTGAATCTGACTCTGACTTGAAACCAGTCAGATTCCTGTGCTGTGTAGTAGTAGTGTATAGTTCCTTCACGAACCGTTTGAACAGTACTTTCTTGCCGTGACACGTTCATCCGAACACGTGACAACCCAGGGACTCTCCTAATGGGTCCCACCTTCCCATTCAACTGGGATTTTCATATGATCATATATCCGTACACTTTCTTTGTTTTATTCATTTATTTTCCGGTCACAAACTAGAACCATAACAAAATCATGCATGCATTTTATTATCCGGATCTTAGCTTACCCTCATAACAAATCCCAATCAAAACATATCCATGAAATTTTGATACTACGTTGTGTATGTGATAGAATAAATAAATGATACATGATTAATAACATTAGGTTAATTAATTTATTATTAATTACTTTGAGTGTAGGTGACAAATCAGGTATTTAGGTACGCAAAGAAAGCTGGAGCAAGCTACATAAACAAGCCAAAAATGAGACACTACGTGCACTGTTATGCATTGCATTGTTTAGATGAAGAGGTATCAAATGAGCTGAGAAGAGGGTTTAAGGAAAGAGGAGAGAACGTTGGTGCATGGAGACAAGCTTGTTACAAGCCACTTGTAGCAATAGCTGCACGTCAAGGATGGGATATTGATGCAATATTCAACGCACATCCTCGTCTTTCAATATGGTACGTTCCAACAAAACTTCGTCAGCTTTGTCATGCTGAAAGGAACAGTGCTGCTGCTTCAAGCTCTGTTTCTGTTGGAACTACGCACCTTCCCTTCTAAGTTAAAGTAAACTGCAACCACGTACGCATGCATCGATCTTTCTCTACTTTGATGATCAGGAACTAGATTATCGATATATATTATTTGTTATGTGTGTGTGGAATTGTTATTTGTGTACAATTACAAGTGTAGAACCTTCCTCTCACCAATGGGAAATGTAGCAATCTCATTCTAGCCAGAGGACTTTTTTAGCTATCATGGAAAAAAAAGTTAATATAATTTGCTTGCTTGGGTTACAAATTGGATTCTCTGTGGTAATTTTTTAACACTTAGCTTTCACACATTTAGAAGTTAGAATTTGTACTATTATAATTGGATGAACTTTATTTTCAACACACCCATGCAAAACAAATATTAGTGTAAATTTTCTGTGATATTTTTAACATTCTTTTCAACCTTAAAAATACACAAATCGGAGGGAATATAAAATTTTATATTATCTTAATCATCATGGATTTTTTTTTAATATATTCAAATACACTATAATTTTTCATATAACATTATATTTACCTACGCATTGAAAAGAACTCTATATTCAAATCATTTTTAACTTGTATATAAGAATCATTTTTAACTATAACTTATAAATGTAAATTGACACTATATGAGTTGCATATACAAAAAAGCATAAAGATTAACTAGACCCACAAAGAGTAATTTTGACATTTAAAAGTTTTGAGATGATTTATTAGATATTTTGAAGAAGAAAAAGTATAAGTTAATTTCAGAAATAAGTTTCTATAAATTATATATAGAAAATTACACATGAATAAACGGCAAGCAGACAACAAGATGTGTCGTTAATCTTTTCTTGATGACAAAATCAATCCTTATGAAAACAAGTTAATTTGTATTGGTTTACCATCACAAAATTTTTATTAACAAAAATGGAAATTAAGGGTTGTTTCTTTGGTGTTCAATTATTAAGGGTTGTTTGGTATAAATAATAGAAATGATTTTGGCATTTAATGATTATAAAAAGAAATACTTACTTGAACACAAATTAGATAATGATTAACTTGAGATTTGATTTATTTGGTTCATTGACTTATTAGAAAAAATATGATGTTGCATTTACATTGAGAATTAAATGATGATTAACCTCAGATTGATTTACTTGGTTAATTGACTTACTAGAAAAAATATGATCTTTTGCGTTTATTTTGGTTGTTGAATTTGTTAAATATGTTTTTTTTATTTGTTGATGGTGTTGGATTTTTCACATAAGCTTGTTTTACTAGAAATATATTTGCTTCATTTTTTTTAAATAACATGTTTTTTACAACCACTAAAACAACATAGTTTTTAATAACAAAATTGTCAAAAAAAAAAGCATTTTTTTTATGAATCAGCTCGTCAACTCGCCACAAAATGGGATGGGGTAAACTTTTGAACTCGGTCACCTAAAATGGCTTGGCCCATCTTTTCTTGTTTCTGGGCTAGCATAAGCACGATGAGGGTAAATGGGGTGGGTTGGTCCGCGTTGTCGTCCTTATTTTACTGCGTACTAAAAAAGTATCATTATTTATTTGATTTTAATACAAGTAAGCCCAGAGGTAAAAACTTTATGAAAATTGGAGAAAAATAAATATATAAATACATACATATTAGTTTAATTATTTCAAAATAAATAAATAAATATTAGTTTTTTTTAACAAGTCAAAATAAGATATATAGGTTTGCTACAATAGACCCACTCATTTTGATGAAGGTCTATTTTAGCATGATACACCTTTTCTTTTAGAAAAAAAAAACCATTTCTTAATTTTTGCAATAAACAAAACCGAAGGACAAAAGTGTAATTGACTCTTAAATGATTTTATTTTAAATAAAAAATTTATTACTTTTTCTGCTTTTTTGGGTCCCACACTAGTTCTCTGGTTGCCATTGTTCTTCTCTCTCAGTTTACGTTTTCATGGTTGCTGTGTTTTTATTCAATCTTCCAAATCCTTATTTTTCTTTTTTGATTTATCCTTCTGGGCATTCTCAAATTAACCTCACCTAGAAACCAAATCAATCCCTATTTTATTCTCTATCTCTCTCGTGCTTCCATTTACTGTCACGGTCGTCCCTTCTTCCTTCGTAATGACCCTCACAACCTCTATCATTAAGGGGTAACTAGGTTCCAATTGATGAAGGTCAAAATCATGCCCAACCCAAAAAGGAAGAACCTCTGAGGGAGTAGCAGAGATTGCGGATTTGTAAATTTTAATCGAGGTACTGGGTTTTGCAGCTCTTGAAGCTTAGACAAACAGTGATGGCGGTGATTTGAGATGGAGGGTATGGTGTTTAAGATGAAAGGAACAAGAGAAGATATGGGGGATGTTGTGAATGGGAAGGAGTAGAATAAGGATGTTAGAGAAGATGCTGCCATGGTTGTTGAAGTTAAGGAATGATTGCTACTGTTATATGTTTATTTGAGCTCAGGCACAATCGGTATAGTCTATCAATTTTGGGTTCAATAATGGGTGGAATTTTGTGTTTTTTTTTTGTTGCTTATTTTTGAGTTTTGATTATGGAATAATGGGAAAGAATTGAGAATGGAAAGATGATGAAGAAGATTATGATTTTGGGTTGGAATTTTTAATTTCATTTTTTGGATTTTTTTTCTGGGTTTGTTTGAATTTTTGGATGAATGTATGAAATTGATGATGATGAAGATTTAGAAAGTAGAAAAAAGTTAGGTGTTGGTAGTCCATTGTTAAATGTAATAGACACGCATGATCTAATGGTTGTAGTTTAAAGGGATTAAAAGTTAACGGAATTGGATTTATTTGACTAACGGAGATAAATTATGGGACCAAATTGAAGCGAAAATTAATTACAGGACCAACATGAAATCTCATAATTAGTTAAGGGACCATTTATGTAATTAAACCATTTTTTTCCCTTCTAAATAACCCAACAACAGGAAAGTCAAAGTAATTGCATAATATGACGTTGTGGTTTCGAAACACCTGCTACATTCCCAAACCTAAGAAAGTGATCTGAAATTCGGAGGGGATCAACTGAGTTAAATCCAACCCGATTGTGCACAAGACCCAAAGAGAGCTCGTCACATTACAAGACAAGAACAAATGATCAATCGATTCCACATTGCCACAACCATAAACACAAAGTTGAGTGGCATATAGAATTATTCCACGTTTTACTAAATTATCTCTGGTAGGCAACCTATTACAAAGAAGCCGCCAAACAAATAATGAAATATTTAAAGGAACATCCTTATGCCAAATATGCTTAGAGACAACCGTACAATTATGAGGTTCCTGACTTGTCAGGTACTGATAAGCTCCACAAACAGAATAACCAGCACCCTGATCAAACATCGAAGACCATTTATCCTCATGAGTAGCCTGCAAAAACACATTATTACGAAAATCCCTACACTCTACTAGCAACTCCTCCTCCCAAGCCCTCAACCAACGCCTCCACTTTCAGGTCTCACCTCCCTCACCCCACCCTAAAAGGAACATATCTGCAACCGTTAACTATTCATTTTCACTCATATCGAACATCCTTCTAAACCAGTCACAAAATCTAAAATCACCAAGCCACCTATAGAACCAAAAAAATTATGAGCACCATTACCCATATTTCTCCATAAATTATCATCAAACCAACTTCCCACATCTAAACCAACTCCATCCCAAATACACATCAAATCCTTCCACCAGGCTGACGCCTCTATGTCTCCACCCTTCACTCACCCCATTCTTTATGAATGGACCATATACAAACAATATTATCATATAAATAGAGTCATAGTATTCCACAGGAAATAGATTAAAAAAATTACAGGTAAGGTCAGATGACCCCACTACCCCATGCTTTATCCGTTCATGGTTCTAACATAAGATAAATTAGAATATTTACCTATATTGCGGCCATGCATTTCCTGCAACACCTTAGGGCATAATCTTCTAGTTATCAAGATTCTCCATATCATTTATAATTTATTTTATATACTCGTTAATTTGATGAATAATGTTAACACATTTTTACTATACCCTTTTTATTTGTTATATGTTGATCCCATTTCATTTATATAAAACCGACATAGTTTGGTGATATCCATATAAATTTTAACCAATTAATAATGTTCTAACATGCAATGATTGTTACTCCATCCATTTAGTTGTTGTTTTAAGATAATGAAATCAATAAATTTTGTTGCTTGTGATAGAATTAGTCTTTTTTCACGATAGATGAAGTGATAAACACCGTATGAAACTCGCACGCAACCGTAAGGTTTCATATTTAAATATAAGTAAAAGTGTCAAACCTAACAATACCAATTTTGTCATTTGTGTTAGTTCTTACAAATATATTTACCTTTTTTTACAACACTCTTAACTATTAGTTATCTCATTGTATATATTTCTCTTTATGTGATAAATATTCAAGAGTGTTATTTAGAAAATAATAATTAAGCTTTTGAGCAAAACTCGCAATTCTCCTTACTATTTAAGGCCCAATCCATTTTCAAGAGAGACGCGTTTCTTCCATGTCAGGCTTCAAAAGCTCCATTTATACTTGTAGTTGTAGATGTATCATCAATATCTTGACGTATAAAAAATCCACCAACAATATCAAATATAAGCATGACCTCCATATAATATAATATATACTTTTTTTAGGCATCCATATATAATATATGCTGTCACCAAAGAGAGACTATAGTATTGTGTTCAAATAACCCGTCACAATCTTGCAGATATTCACCAACCAACAGTTTTTCACCAATATTGACGAAAATTTTCATTCAACAGACCGTGAAATTTTTTAAAACATTGGGCTTATAAGCATTTTATATTTGTATAATTCTTATTTTATTCATTCATTTGTAATGCGCGATTTTTTTTTCTTATACAAGTTTTAGTAGTGAATTAATCAAGCAACTTTTCTATTGTTAAATCTAGATTTTACATTCCATCAATAGGATGCGTGACGTAGAGATTCTTTTTTATTATTTTTAAAGTATAAACAAAACTTTGTACCAAAAAAAGTGTAAATAAAACTGATAAATTTCTAACTCGCTTGAATTGAATCTTTCTTACTTCGGTGGCTGAAAAGGTTAAAGTAATGAGAAAAGAATAGAAGTTGGCGGAACTCGGCAAGTAAGCATGCATGAACTTGTTTGTTAATATTACAGAATAATGAAAAGAAGGAACAAAAAGGATAAAGCTGACGTGATGTTGAAATAACGAGTACAGATCAATATAAGATCACTAAAATAATTTTGATTGCAATAAATAAATGATCTAGTCGCCATAATAGTCAGGTCACGAAATTAGTTGATCACCCATCAACTGGTAAAGGAGAATTCTGGTCAATTTGGTCCGTTCAACGTAACCCCACAATACCTCATATCAATAGAGAAATATACATGCACAATCATTTTAGGCTCCATTTGATTTGACCTTATTTTGAGCTTATAAAAAATAGTTTATGTAAATAAATAAGCTTTTTTTTAATTTATAAACTCTCACTAACGAAAATTGTATCTTCATAAACGGGTTTTTCATAAACTACCTTAAAAACTTATAAATAGTACATAAAAACTTATTTATTTGCATAAGCTCTTTTATATAAGCTCTAAAATAAGCTAATCCAAACGAACCCTTAATATAACTTTTAATACAACTATGTTTCATACTTTCGCTGTATTTTTACTTTCTATTTATTGTTTTGATTTTGGTGTTAATATATACAATTTTTGTATATTTTTTTGTTTTTCCATAAGTTATCTAAAAAATAATTGTTTAAAATGACATGCTTATAATATATGTGTTATGATAACATGTGCTCTTTTTTTTTGGTAGTGATAACATGTGCTCTAATGACACATATTAAAGATTCTATAAATAATAAGTTTTTTTTTTGTTAAACCAAAAGCAAGTATTTATTAAAAAAAATTAAAAATTAAAGAAATAAATTAGCACAATTTCGGTCATCGGCATCCTAACATGGGTCCCATTTCCCTTAATATATAGTCGGACAGCATAAATTATATTTGCAAAAAGAAAAAAAATACACATAAATTTTAGTGAAAATCATTCCAATGTTTTGTGTTGATTTTTTTTCAACACATAAGTTCTTTTTATAAGAGATAATTATATTTAAGACGTGTGAGACATCAAATATTAAGACTTGTCAAATATCAAATATTGATACATCTAATTTATTTGGGTTGGTTTGAGACATTGAATGAAAAATTTGATTGTCTCTGATCTCACTTTAACTGAGCTAAATAGTAAATAATTTAGTCGATAGTGGATATATTTATAGTTGATAGTGGAAAAACTAAGTGATAACCAATAGCTTGTAACATATGTAGGTTGATAGATGATAATTTAATTGGAGTGTTTGGTACAAATAGCAGCTCAATTAGGTAATAATTGTTAAAAAGGCCTTGTTAACGAGTGTGTCTGAAGCATTCTTTAAGTATTTCAAAATAAGCAATTATTTTTTAAGAAAATTAAATATTTCAATTTTCAATACATTGAATACACTCATTTTCATAAAATATTTATTATTTATAATCTTTAACGTTAACATTTCCCTCGTTAAAATTACATGAAATAACATTTTTAATCAGTAATGGGGAAGATTAATTCACTTGGTTGAGCTAATTAAGTGATTAAAGGAGTTAAAGATTCATGATTCGAATTTTGAAAAAAGAAAAAATACAAACATATACAATAATTATATTAACATTTTTTTAACAAAATTAACATACTAACATTTGTGATTTAAAAAAAATTATGTACTTATAAGTTTTGTTTTTAATGCATATCCGCTATCTGCTATAATTAAGCTCAAAATTAACTTTGTCAAAATAGTATATTAGTTTTAATAATTTTAATAATAGTATTTCATCGTTCTTCCTTTCACATTTCTTTTAAAAATTCAAAATAGTATATTAGTTTTAATAAAAATATTTTCAATTTTTCATTGAAGTAACCTATATTTTAAATTTTGGATTAAATATGTTTTTGGTTCCAATAAATATACTAATTTTTTGGTCCCTATAAATATGTTTTTGGTCTATAGAAATATGTTTTTAGTCCCTCTAAAAAAATTCTTCGCTTTTTAGTCCCCAAACATTTTTAATCTTCGCTTTTGGTCTCTCATTTCAAGTAAACTCACATGTATAATTCATATTTTTGAATAAAATTTTGCATAAAAGTTTATAATATTATAAAAATCTCTCAAAAAAAAATATTTTTTAACACATGAAGTATATATGAGTTTTTATATTTTTGGAAGTTAAAATTTCATATTTAATTCATGTTTTGTTAAAAAATTGGCAAAATTATACTTTTAGTCCCTTTACTTAATTTCAAATAACAATTTAGTCTTTTATATTTTTTCGATTTGAATTTTGTCCTTTAGGTCCATTTGCATCATGATTTTCAAGCTTCAAATCTAATATTCATATGCAAACATAGACAAAAGATAATAGATTTGAAAATTGAGAAGCAAAAAGAAAATAAAAACATGAATTTTAAGTTTGAAAGTCTATATGCAAATAGCCAAAAAAGACAAAATTGAAATGAAATAAAAAGATAAAAGACTGAATTGTTATCTGAAATTAAGTTAAGGGACAAAAAAATGTAATTTTGCCTAAAAAATCTAATTTTTAACAAGAGATTTTATAATATTCTACACATTTCTGCACAATTTTTATTAAAAAATACAAAGAATACAGGTGAATTGACTTAAAAATATGGACAAAAACTAGTGATTGAAAATTTTATAAAAACTAAAAATTGAAAAAAAAAATTAGAAAAATAAAACAAAATATTAATATAATCATATTTTTATAAAGATACTTAACCCTTTAATCTTTATTTCTTTTCGTTAAAGTGACATTTCACATAAGCAACAAGTGATCATTTGTTTGATTTGTAAGATGACAAGCGTGTGAGGTGTGTTTTTGTGGACTCGTTCAATGGTCTAAAGTCAGAGTTAAGGATCTGATACTGATAGTGAAGTTTCACACGTTAAGAATCAAATAATACTATAATAATCAAAATTAAAGTCAATTGTTGGCAGAGTGATACATAAGTTGAAGCTGGACTTTTCTGGTAATCGGTTGCCGAATTCAACGACCCAACGCTACATCACCATACTATATTCTCAAGTTTAGTTTGACCAATACAATATCATAATTAACTTCACTAGATTGTCTATGATGTCAATCTCTTCTTTGAATCTTGGTGCTAAGCGTGCTATAGTGTTAACGTATTTTTAGCGGCACAATTTTCAATTTAAGATACTTGTGCATGGTAATGATAAATTTATTCTTATACTTAGTTAATAACCTTAAAATGTGGGTATAAACACAAATACCGAACATGATAAAAAGATTAATACGTCAATTTTAATAATAACTTTTTTAAAATTATATAATTCAATGTACTTGTATATTTCCATTAACACTATGACACGTCTAATTTAAAAAGCGTTTGTGGTTAAACCGTATCTTTTTGTTCAAGACAGAAAACATGCGGTATGCACTGTGTGACTGTGATGTGAACCATTATCATTCGGGCTTCTAAAGTGGTGTGGACGTGTGTGGTTTGTGTGATACTCGTGCGTGCGAGCCCAAGGAAGTAATTGGGGCGGTGGCGGTTCCAACTTTTCTTGCATTGCAAGTTCCAACTACTCAATCAATAAGCTGATTTCACACACACATCTAGTAAGAGGTGATCCAATATAAGAACAAAAATTGCATTTATTTCTTTGTAAGATCAAAAGATTAATTCATTTAACTAAATTTCTTAATCAACAATTACATTTTTCACACATTTGTGGGGGGAGAGATAAGAGGGTAGAGAGAAGAAGGGGTAATAGATTGTGTGAGGAAAAATGTACGTGTTCTCATTTTCTTTTCTATTTAATTTAGACCTTTAGATATATCTTGATGGTATATAAAAGTGGTCCACCGATGAACCATTTAATTGATGGTTCACGCTAGACCTCACTCACATTTGTATTGATATAAGCGTCCATAGTAGTATAATATAGTTAAGAATTGATGTAATAAAAAAAAATAGTAAGAATTGATATTTTGACCATATAGCCCATATATATCACAAATTCTTTCTCTCTTGATCCAAAAATATAATCACACGTGACACAACAAGTAATAACGTACTCTTCATGTTTCAAAATATATATAAAAAAAAAACAATATAAAAATGTTACCTAGTGCTCCCGGAACATCAGTTAAAGAAACATGTATAGTAAAAATTTCTTTGCATTTGTTTAATCAAGTATTAGAAAATGCTTAAATTCACTTTTGGTCCCCCTATGTTTTTCATAGTTGCGATTTGGTCCCCCTATTAAAAAATACAAATGGATTTTTTATTTATTTTTAATTCAGTAATAGCCACATGGCGTCTATGGCAAACATAAGGGGTCAAAAGTGCGTTTAAGTCATTAAAAAATATATAAAATGTTGTCTTCAATGTAAAATTTAATTTTTTTTTGTTTCTTTAACTAGTGTCACTCAATGTTTTTGAGAATATCAACAATTATAAAAGATAATTATGATTTATATTTTTTTTTCTGGTCGAGTAGTTTAGAGACTAAAAATTCATGTCACAATGACCCTATCAACTAAGATATGTTCACGAGTCATACAAATTTATATATAAGGTGCCCCAACTATTCAAAATTCATTGATCCATCACTGTAAACGCTAGTATAATTTTTAAAAAAAATATCAAAATAGATTTTTCTTATATTGTGAACCCTACGGTTCTTAAGAGAAAGGAGTCTTAGTAATTTGAAGTTCGACCGGGAAGTAAGTAAAGTCTAACATAAATTTGTTCCACATATAAATCGAACTCAGGTTCTCTCAAACAATTCGTCATTTGGTGAAGCACATTAACCACTTGAGTCATATCACCTGGTTTAACATAAAAAATATGGACAACTAACAAAATTTGCATTAAAAAAAGAAAAGAAATGCTAGCTGATGTGAAATAAAAGTTCGTGGAATTAGGTGAATGTGCTGGCAACTTTTTATCCATTAGATTTTATAAAATTGTTTGACTAAATGCATTATAAAAAAAAAAGGGATGGCAACTCGTTTTTTCCGGCCAAACACTGTTTCAATTGGCTATATTGTATTTCGTGAACCATTCGTTATAAAATCTATCGCTAGATATAGCATTTCTCTTTAAAAAGTTATGTTCTTTGTTATTAACTCTAAAATTAGTCTCATTTGCTGACTTAAAAATGAGTATCATTGCAAATTCAAATAATTTAAATTGTAAGAATACTTTGAGGCGCCTATTAGAGGTCAAAGCTTCCGAATTACGATTGATCTGAAGAAGAAAAAAAAATGTAATCCACTTAAAACCATTCCCTAAATAGAAACAAAGATCAAGAGGGAAACATAATGGTATCATAAGTTAGAGTGAATCGATAGATCCATATCTTAATATACACTTATTATTCTGCTCTTTTTAATGGCAAAATGAATATATTTATGGAAATGTTATCTTATGTCCTTGGGGCATAAGTTAAGAAACCAAAAGTAGAAAGTTTTTCTTAAAACTTGTGCATTCAATGCCTTAAAAATTGCAAAAGTTATACTTTTAATACAAAATTTATTTTTAATTTCTATTTTAATCTCTTTAACTTATGCCCTAAGGGCACAAATTAACATGACCCATATATTTAATTAGAGAGGACGCAAGGGATACTCGAACGGTTACAAAGAAATAAAGTGAAAATAAAAGCGAGAAAGCAACTAAGAGGCCATGGTCCTCTGCATTTTTAATAATTTTTTTATATACTGCAACTAAACTATATTAAAAAATTTCATAATATATATATGGGTCTTGTTAACCAGTGCCTTAAGGAATCCAAAAGTAGAAAAATTGTCTTGGAAATACAAACTGTTACTTTTGACTAACTAATTATTACACTACTTTTTAATAAAATCTTACCTCTTTTAACTGCTTAACCAATGCCCCGGGGGCACTGGTTAACATTCTCCTTAAAATATTTATCATGTTATTAGATTAATTGACAACTAATATCGTTAATTTTATGTTATATTATTTTAAATTATCTCATATGGTCATTTCCACAACATACTTTAAATGGAAAGAAGCGCAATGATATAGTTTTGCAATATAAAAGACTGTTTTAAAGCAAAAAAATTAGCAAATTAAATCCTAAAATAAAAATAGAAGATGAAAATATAATTTAGTCCTTAATGGATTTTATTCTCTTGTGACAAAAATCCCATGTCTCTCGTACTCGTACAAAAGTTTTTCTATTTAGTCGATCGTCATTCTCTTTTTGTATTAATCCATCTGATTCTTAAGATAAAGTGGTCATGGGTTCGGCGGAGAGGTAAGTAAAGTTTAGAAAAAAAAATTATTCTACCTAAGAATCAAATTCAAGTTATCCTAAACAATTTGTCAGTTGTTAAAAGCACGTTTAACCCCTAGAACGTATGCATTATTATTTTCTATTTTTATGCAGGGTGTTTTTGTTTTCTCCTTCTACTTTTTGATATTTTTTCTACTTGTATGATAACCATACTTTCTTATCAATGCCTCTCATACTTAATATAGTTTAGGGTTTTTTATATATATATTTTCCATTTCAAAAATAATTTTTTTATTCAAATTATGTTCTTTGTTCGCTAAAAAGAAATATTACTTACACTCGGCTCCTCTAACTTGAAATTTTTGGCTCCACCTCTCCGAATGATCGATAGTATCCACCATCATGGAATCCCGTTAGAAAAGCCTTTGATATACTGGCCATACATACTATACTATTCTATCGTTCTACGTTAGAAAGCCTTTGATACTTGTAATTCTACTTGATTGATAATAAGTATAGTGTCTTGATGAATTGCCAATAGGTTATTTTTGTTTCTCCGTTTTTGATGAATAAAAGCCGACATTGTAGCAGTCATCAACAAAAGCCAACATTACGACGCGTTTTTTGCCATCAATCTTTCCGACCCTTACAGGTTTAATTTTGTACGTTCATATACTGTGTTCAAACTTATTAATATTATAATCTCACTCGTGTACTCAAGAGTTAAATAGATATACTATGTAGTATGAAATAAAAACTTATACTCAACTCAAATTTCGTTTTAAATGTAGTACAGTTACTAATATGCTTCTTAGACAAACATTTTATCAAAAACAAAAATAGTAAATTCAAACATAAACGGTAAATAAATAAAATACAAAATGAATCCTTCTGCAATTTGCTATAGACCATTCTCTCTGGCATTGCACCGCGTAAAACCGGAGGATCCAGGTCCAATAAAACAATGAAATGTCGTGACAAACAAGCAAGAAATCAATGAAGCCTTGGGTAGAAGCTCAAATATATATCCTCTTCATTGTCTTCTATCCATGTCATCCCTCCAATTCATTGGAGGATCAGAAGAGGAAGAAGAACCTCCATATTGCATTGACAATCTCAGAAGCTCTTGTTGCTGCTGCTGAGATAGTCCTGAAGATGAGGATGAAGACGGAGATGCTGTTGATAAAGGTTGAGAATCAGAAACAAACATGTCTCTCCCATAGAAACGAAGCATATCCTGATTGAAGTTGCTACTTCCACTAGCTTGAAGATGTGCTTGTGCAGCATATTGATAAGGATTTGAATATGTTTCTTGAGAAAAGTGTGGAAGAGGAACTGGATTGGATTGTTGCTCGTTACTTGTAGTGGACACTTGGTGATGAAATTGTTGGTTATATCCAAATTCTGCTGTACTTTGAACCCTTTCAGGAAAATTGAGCTTAGCTTTGCTTCCTTTGAATCTGAGTGCAGCTTCATCGTATGCAACGGCAGCAGCCTCAGCCGTTTCAAATGTTCCTAGCCATACCCTTGCTGCCTTCTTCGGGTCGCGGATCTCTGCAGCCCACTTTCCCCATGGCCTCTGCCTCACACCTCTATAGTGTCTTTTTCTTACATTCCCTTCATATCAATAGCACATAAATCAATACATACACATTTTTTATTGATGGATGCTGGTAATAAGTTAGTTGCTATACATTAGTTTTAGCGTTTAAAACTTTGGACGTAATGCTTCAAACTTCTTTGATTTCTCTTTACTTTTCAATTGAGCTACCTATTTTAGACCAATATATATGTTCAATTATATATGTGTGTTAGGGGAAAAGTGCGACAAATAATTACATTTAACTGATGAAAAGATTGACCGGTGCATATATGCACCATAGTCATTTGCAATTTCATATATTATAAAGTTACAATATGAACCATATGATCTCTATCCAACAATTTAAATGAATGTGCTGATTTTTATTGACCGCTCAAATCACTTGTTATAGTATGTATTTGAGTGTAAATAGATCCTCTCCGATGAGTTTTTCACTGGAGTGAAGAGTGTCCAGTGATGATTTTGGTTCTAAAATTTTGTGACTCACTAGAACAATAATGAATCAATGGCTGAGATTCCACTACAGAAAACACATTTAAAAGGATCTTTTCCCGTATTTAAGTCTATTAGGGTATATGACATAATAAAATATCAAAGATGTTGTCCCAATTACGTATCTCGATTGATAAGTATTGAACACCAAAGGAAATATAGACAGGTGATTTTAGGGTTTGATTCCTAAAAACTAACATTATAACCTTTTAACTTACTAATACTAGATGAGGTTAAATAATCAAAAATGTCATTTTTAAACACTTTGACTAGGAAAAGAGTTGTCATGTCATGGACATCTAAAAACAAATATCCTTTTTGACACAACCTTAAAGGCTAAAAGTGCTAATTGATTAATCCATCAAGTCTTCAAATCCAATTTGATGAACGCAAATATATTAATGTATATGACACGTATTAATTAGAACAAAAGAAAAAAAAGCAATAATCATAGAAAAGTGTGAGAGTGAGTGCACTTAACTACCTTGATCTTGCTGTGGTGGCTGAGATTGTTCGATATTATGGATTGAAGAAGCTTCATGCATTTCATTGTTGTTGTTGCCGCCCATGACTTGTGTAAGAGCAGATACTATGGCAGACATATCTTGTTGGGACCTTTCAGAAAACACTGGAAACAAATTCTCATCTTCTCTTCCCTCTTCCTCCCATGATTCTCTCCTTCTATCCATCTCGATCCACTAAAATTAGCAACTGATCAATATAGATGCAGGAAAAATTAAGGATGCAAAGGTATATATATTCTAGTTAATTAATTTATTATTCTTAACTATATATCTTTCTTATTTTATTCGGGCTGAGGAAGATCGATGTCATGGATCCTCAAAATATTTCTAACAGTGATGATTTGGGAAGAGAATAGAGAAGGGGAAGTTTTAGGGTTTGGTCAAATGATATATTTATATATGTCTTGAAGCCTTGTCATTGTGTGAAAGTTTGAAAATAAGGAACGGGGCTGTAGAAAACAGAACCCGCCGAAAATAAAAAGTTTTTCTTTTTTTTCGGAAATCCTTATCTTTGTAAGAAATAAAAGTTGCTACAAATAAGTTTTTTTTCGTATCAAAATAAATATTGTTAATTAACAAATTGCAATTTGGTACACATGGTTAAATATTCCACTCACACTAGCTTGCATTATGATTTCCTATATAATTACTTTTTTTTCTCAACTAAACATCATATGAAATTATCTAATTAATAGATTATAAGTCCTTTTTTGTGTTAACCATCCGATTAATTGAGAAACGAATTATAGCAGTATGGAGTTTGGCCAAAAGAGACGTAAATCATAGCCAAGATATCAAAGTTTTAATATAACTTTTATCCTCAAATTTTAACTTTCATTTAAAAAAAATTATTCGTAAATTATCCTTTTTTCTTCAATCAAATAATTCAAAAATTTAAAATGATATACCTATAAATAAAAGAGATATTGAATGTCCTGTTAGCATAACTCAATTGGTACTTGGTATAGATAGTGTATAATATATGTAGAGGTCAATAATATATGTAAAGATCATGGTTCGAACCCCGATCTTTCCACTTATTTAACTTTAAAAAGATGAAATTCTAATCGCTACTTGATATAAAAAAATGTTGAATTTTGGTGTGAAATCATTTTTATTTCAATTTTACCATTTTATATCAAGATTGTACACTAATAAATAGTAAATCTGGAAGGACAATTGTATCCATTAATTATGTAAAAAATTTTACAAATGCATCCACTCAAATCATAATGTCACTTTTTTAGGTTAATTTTTAAATTATCTTTATAAATATGGTCAATTTTATGATGCGCAAGTGAGATAAGTTTTACAACATGCACAATTTATAAATATTAGATTGTAAATAGCAATTTATAATATTAGTGTGAGGTTGATTAGACAAGTGACCGTTTCTCCTTAGGCATCCTCAAAAGGTTCTCTAAATACACATTCGGTAGTTATCTACCAAATGTATGTTTTTTTGTCGGATACACATCCAGTAGATAACTATCATAAATGTATTTAGTGGGCTTTAGAGATATTTGGGGGCCTAAAAAGAAACGTTCTTAGATAAATCCCATTAGGTTTTCTTTTCTCTCTATTTAAGTAGATTTGTTTCGACCACAACTTTAATATATCAAAAATCCTTTTTACAACATGGTATTTGAGCCAATGAATCATGCATAGGCTCTGATATCATATTAAATTTTATATTTAGTCAAACTCATCTTTAGAAAATCAAAGTGACAAATATCCAAGCTTAATAAACACTACCAAAGTCATATATGAAAGCAACGTGGAATTAAATTCACCCCTTCACATCGAACACAATGAATGTATTGGAGGTTGCAATGAAGGTAATCTAAATGCCGCAATTAGAAGGCTAAGGGGTGGACCACAATGAAGGTGGAATTTCCACCACGCAAGTTTGTTTCCACCATCGAATTAATAAGTCTAACCATTGGATGAAATGTGTTATGTTGTGACTTATTGATTCAATGGCAGAAAATATCATTATGCATGGTGCAAGACTAACTTGTGCACATACAACAAAGCCTACAAATATCTACTTGATGTGAATTAATTGGACGCATGCGTAAAAAAATTATACCATTGATGTATAGAAATTAATCTCTTTTTTTTTTAATATATTTTTATGAATATTTAAAGGACAAAACATAGGTACAATTCCTTGGGTACTTTTCGTATCGTTCTTAACTAAATTCACATGATTTCCTTAAATCCATAATTCTCTCTCAAAGTTTGTTATCTCCAAAAAAGTTGTATTTTTAATTAAGAACCATACGAAAAGCACCTAAGGAATTGTACCTAAGTTTTTTCCAAATTTAAAAGCATATTTCCTTTTCAATTTTCTTGGAAGCTCACTGTAAGAAGCCCATTCGTGTCCTGTTACACAAATTCAACTACTTGTACTCGTCCCTATCCTAAGTCTACCCATTGACATCCAGACTCCGTAAACCTCAGCATACAACAAGAATTGAAGTACCCCGATGCCCAATAGCAGAATATTGTAAAGTGTAATATAGATCGTAATGGGACCAATAACCAGTCAATGGCAGCAGGCCAAAAATCTTAATTTTGCTGGAAATTTGGTTGAATACAAGTTTCCTGTTATATCAAACACTGAAAGCCACTATCCCCTCTAACTAGCTGACAAATTAACAAAAAAAAAAAACGTAAGTCACCTACCCACATCAGTATAGTTGAGCAATAGGTTCATGTGCCACTTGTTTATGTATATATGGCAGAAAATGGAACATGTCAAATTGCATTTCATTACAAGACTCAACGTTTGGACAATAAGTGGTTCAGTACAGAGAATGTAAATTTGTCTATGGTGTTGAAGTGGTCTTATTATGTCGGCATATATGGCTGATAGTACTCACTTCCTATTGCAGCTTGTTGACCGGTGGATGTCACCTCTTGTATGGGTCCAGACCTGGGAAACAGTTAGCCCCATTAGCCATTAACAAAATTCACTTCACATTAGTCAAGTATGCTGGTTCAGCAAAGAATTATAAATGCTTAAATTGATTTTTATGCTTTGATAAAGATGTGGGACGTTTTCTCCACTGGAAATTTTAAACATAGTTTCGTCCAATGAATTTCAGTTAAGAGGATTAATATAATTCTTATATCAGACAAAGGTTGCAGATAAAATTTAAAGGATTACGGGGATTGGAATATATTTAACCCAAGAGAAGTTTGAAAAATACCCTTGAACAGCATATGTGCCAGGTAAAACTTGTTGAGTGACATATGGATAATAAAATGATGATGAAGCATGTGATTGCATTGCGACATTGGTATGGTTCATATTCACCAAGGAACCGTAATATTGTTGTACATTTTGGGCAACCTGATATGCGTGTTGAGCATCTTGAAATGATTGAGCATAACTGCCACTCGCATTTGCCGCAGAGGGATAATAACCAGGTTGCGGGTTTTGGGTTTTCTGATGAGTACTCTGAGGATCCAACAGCATTTGGACATGATTGCTGCTCACATTTTCCGCAGGAGGATGAACACCAGGTGGTGGTGGGTTTAGGTTATTCTGTTGAGGATGTTGAGGAACTTGCAGTGATTGGGTATAACTGCTATTCGACATCATAGAAGTATGAAATTCAGGTGGTGGATGTAAGACATTAAGATGTGCTTGTTGAGAATATTGCAGTGATTGATCGTGACTATAAATACTACCCGCAGTCATCGTGGAAGCAAGAAATTGAGGCTCTGGATGTAAGACATTTAGATGTTGATGTTGAGAATGTTGCAGAGATTGAGGATGGCTTCCACCCATAGTCATCATGGAAGAATGAAATTTAGGTTGTGAATGCTGAGAATTTTGAATTGACTGAGCATGGTTAAGGATATTCCCATGTGCGTATTGAGGATATGGCAGTGATTGAGTATAACTGTTGACCATCCTGGTTGCATAATTGCCCTCTAGAGTATCAGTATTTGCTAGTGCATGAACCTGATTCCTTGAAGCTTGGGATGGCACAGACTGAGCAGCAACTGAAGAAGCCAAACCAGTAGGCTCCTCAGGTCGATTTAGATGTCTATAGTTCACCAGCCTAGGAGCTTCGGTAGGTGACATCCTAGACAAAAATGTATCCTCATAGAGAGATGCCCTTGATGTCTGATGAAAAACGCCATTTGTTGGGGGCAACATTGAGGCTGAGTGCATTTCGTTCAAACCAAGATGTCTAGGTGCAGTTGACAGTACATGTAAAGGGCGAAACATTTCTAATAGACTTGTTACCTGCAACATTACAACAAACTTCAAGTAAAAAAGACAGTGGTAGTACTAATACGAAAAAAATTCCTTTTACTCAAAAAGAAAAGGCAAAACAAAGAAAGCAAAAACGGAATGTAACAATTGCAGAGCTTACCTGTCTGATATTGAGTTCAGGATTAAATTTGTTAGAGTGTTTCTGATAATTATCTTTTATAGCATGTTTAACGTCACTCTCTGTCAAGGGCAAACAGTCTTTTAGAATTTTGAAACTCACCTGAACAAAATAAAAAATACTGTTGATAAAGAGAAATTACAAGAAAGTGAAAGAATATAAGTGTGTGTGTGTGTGCCGTGTGGCATATAAAGCGGCCCCCTTAAATTATTATTTCAGGCTCCGCGACTGGTGGGAACACGGCGGTAAGAAGTGGAAACCGGATGATGAACACGACTTTCAAACAAAAAATGCACCAGTAGACAGTGGGTCCACCGAGTAGGCAAGGACTGGAGCTACTTTCGTTAGGCTCTAGACACCATGTTGAGAAAGGGAGAATACGAGAGAACAAGTGAAAGAATCTGTGTGTGTGTGTGTGTATTACACAGCAGAGATATATTATACACATACACAACGAATTACAATAAATACAAATATTATTGCTACTATTTAGGATATGCATATGATACTACCAGCCATAGCTACTTCACTTATGGACGTCATTGCTAACAAACATGAACGTAGGAAAAGGGGAAAATGGAGCATTAATAGATACAGTGCAGTTGATGTTGTCACCGTCAATTTTGAGTACAGGTGCTATGAGAGGCACCTGCTGATTAGACGCCAAAAAACTCGAGGTATTGACTGACTTATGCAGGTAATTGGCAAACATCGACCAAAACAAGAAAAAAGTTGGATAAACAAGCAAGCCAGCCGAAGACTGCAACAATGTCAGTGGTAATACACATGATTTCCAAATGAACCAGATCAAACTGTCACAGTCAAACATATTTCTCCATATGTATTCACAAGTGAATCAACATCCAGCAGGCTAGTTATAGTCTTGAAGTGTCAACAATTTAACCCATTAACTTAAGAACTAGTCATTTATACAAGTTTTTTAGTATAGCCAAGGTGGAAAATTACTATATAATTGGCATATAATATATGCATTTAAAATGAATTATTTCTTCTTTCCACTCACTAAAAACATGATTGATGCCACAAACAGTTGGGTGATGTGACGAACACCACTTCGATAAACTACTACTCAAGCCAGAGGGTGCTAGTTATACGAAGAGGTCACATTTTTAGGGAGGAGGGGATGACTTTGACAAGTTAATTTTTTAGGTTACAGTTTGAATCATCAGTGATTTAAAAGCTTACCTGAGCAGGAAACCTTCCCCCAAAAGCATATGGTTCGATATTAAGCATTCCGGTTGAGGTTGCTAAATATATACCATAAAGAAGCTTCACATCAGTATCAAACAGAAAAAGGTGCATGCCGGGATTGATCCTCTCCACAATATACTTTCTCCCTGCAGGAAGCGCAAAAACCCGGTAGCTATAGCACTCTGGTTTTGTCATTCTATTGCACATGAAAATAAACCCCGCAAGTTTATCCGGAGTATCCGTGCCCACTACTTCTGCTTCCATTGAATCACTGCATGAATTAACAACAGATTAATTCTAGAGGTCTTATTTTTCAAATGAACCAGTTCAACCATCGACTATTACTAATATATCACACAATACAAAAAATATTACAAATATGGTTGAACCATAAGCCACTATCTTCACCGGCTGAACAATCGATCTGTTTGTAATAACACTGGTTCAAATCACTAAACAATTAAACAAGGGAAAATAGAACAAGAGAAATGAATGTGTAGATGCCGCATGCAACCAATGAATCAGTTGGATAAACACACACCCTGATTAGGCTAAAAATGTCAAATAAGATTAAAGAAACTATGCCGGTAAAAGTGTATACAAATATATTTTGTTTCTCTCATCAAAGGCATTACCAGCATCATTACCTTTTCCTTTTACCTTCCTCACACAATTAAAGGTACCATTATTTGAAACAACTATTCAATAAACATGCACAAGCACATAATATAGTATTCGCATGCAGATCTTGGTTGTTAGAAATTTCAAACTAAGAAGACATAGGCTGTGTTTGGTAAAAAAAAAAAGTGGATAGCTGCTGATTGAATTTGTAGTGCTTGGTAAAATTAGCAAACTTATAAATATGAAATGACAAAAAAAGTATCTATATTTTTTTTTCTAATTAAGGTGACGGGTAAAAGTGAGGGAAAAATGATAAACTATAAGTTTTAAATTATAAGCTACTCTTAAGTAGCTTATCAAAAAAAAACGTTATAAGCTGGTAAACAAAAAAGCTATGAGCTGAAAATTTAGTTTTTCCAAGAAAAAACGTCAACATAACATGAAAGGAAACATATTGAAGAAAATAACAAACCCTCGTGTCAAAACCAACCTCTCCATCATCAATCGAACTTTAATTCATCAAAATAAATATATAAAAAAAAGTTTAATGTAGAAAACTGAAACGGCAATTTGTACGCAACAGGAAAAAAAACATTGTTATGGTGAAAGATTAAAAGAAAATGAAGGAAAAAGAGAAAGTGTGAGGCATTTTTTTACCTGAAAGGAAAATGAAATTGGGAATGCAGAAAGAAGAGAAGGAGTGTAAACTGTATAGTAGCAAGCACAACTCTTCTCGCAAGGTAGAGAGCCCTCAACCTTCGCAAAAGAAAATAAAATGACTCTTTCATATGCAGTATGCATTGCTACGTGTGCGTTGGACCCCACCTCAAATGTATTCAGTTTTTTTTTCTTTTGGTCTTGAAGCCTCTTATAAATTAAAAATGCATAACAAAGCAGTATTATATGCTCAAATATATTTTGAATATATTTATATAACTTTTTTCAAAAACTATTAAACTTGTTTTTGACGAATTTTACTATTAATACAACAAATCCATAAAACTCTACTCTCTTTTGTCTGTGTTACATTACATGCTATGTTCACCTTCTATTGCAGCTTAATAGAGATGAATCAAATCAATTAACCACCATCATTTGAAATATGTGGAAGCAAGCAATAATATAACAACAAGCTCTGTAACAACACTTCCAACCCCAGATATATGTGCTTCCGCGTGTGATAGAGCTGGTGCAGTGTTCGGACTGAACATGCAAACCAGAGCGAAATGCAATATTCATGTTTCTTTTTTGTTGCATAACAATTGAGTGGGTATTGGAATACAAAAGAATGTTTTGCACATGTGTGGTATGCTCTCAATCTCCTTCTGCTGCCTAATTGGATTCAACAGCTTAATTTAGGTTTTGTAGATTTTAAATTGGATTCAAAACTAGTGGTGGATAACTTTTTCTCTACTAAAAAAGATATAAAGGAATTTGGTGAAATTATTCCTAATTGTAGAATTGGTTTTTCATTCTTTTGTGTAAATTCTAGTGTTGATTTTAGAAGACAAACAAACAAATGAGTTTTCTCGTGCTCTTACTACAACAACCGCATCACTAATTAAATTATAAAAACTGTAAATGTATATACCTCATTATATTAAACACATTTTAATTAATGAGATGCTATAACAACTTTCCATCAAGAAAAATCCTTTTATTCTTTGATTAATGAATTGGTAAAATTGAAATAAGAAAAAATATTTATTTTCTACAAAATGCATGCTTCAAAAAAATACAAAATACAAATGTCTAAATGTTTATCTCTTACTAAAATTAAGAGAATTAATTACTATTTTTCAAAAATATCCTTATTAACTTGTACCTCAATTATCCTATAGTACTAATCAGTCCTTTCATCTTTCATTAAAAAAAAAAACAACAAGTCTTTCCATCTAATTCATACAACACTAAAAAGTAAAATCAAAACGCAGTCAACAAAGATTATTTAACCCTCCTCTCAAAAAAAGACTATTTTACCTTACATATTTTGCAATTAATGATTTTCTTAAAACGTGATGAATCACCTCAGGCTACAGCGACAAATTAGATGGAGATAGTAGTAGTAAAATGCACTTTGGCCAACATCTGAGCATGCCTTTCCCAATCAAAATTTTCCTAATTGACCGTTCCAAATAAATTCTTCCCTTTACTCAATCACGTCTTACACAACCCACAAAATTTCAAAGGTCCAACTAAAATCAATATTTCTTCCTACAAAAATTTGATGTAGCATAAGGATTTAATATTCAGCACCAACAAAAGGATGGATACAGAACACTTTACTTCATCAGGGTATGCAACCCAATGTTGAGATCGGATGATATGGATATGAGAAGAGGAATAGACTGAAGCCACAAGGCTCCAAAGACTCTTTTCTGGTGAGCTTTTATAGATTGGGACGGCCTGTTAAGATTATATCTTATATCAAATATGTGAATCACAGGATCCGCTGAACCAGATGTTATATAAAGACCATCAGGAGACCATGCCTGATTAATCAGAGCTGATTGAGATTCACTGCTTTCTTGTTTCCACCCAAAAGCATGAAGTTCTGTCCGCCTCAATCTAATATCAAATAATCGAAGCTGCTTCTCGTGAGTCCTGATCGAAAGAAAAGTAGTTAATAAACTATAGTTTCAGCAAGCTAAATAATACCCAAGAATGGCAATAGAAGAAAAATCTTGGTGTCAAGTGGAAATAGGATCAACATGGTATTGTTATGTTCCTATCTCTTTTCTAGACAAAAGTATGTTCCTATCTTAAAGGCAGACTATGTCCGGAATTCAATGTGGAATAGAATATACCAACCAATATTATTATCAAGTAGGTTACAACTTTTAACTATCACTCCAACCAAGAACATGAATAACAAAAAGGAATTTTCAACTCTAAACCACAACAATTGAACATACTCTCGTCCTTATATTGAAGGGGGTGGATGTGCCACGCAACTACTGAATCATGGGCCAACCATCTCATTTGTTTTGCCCATGTTTATAAGGCAGAAGAAAGACCCAAATGTCATCCGCATAAAAAAGACAACTGCATCCTACTATTTCAAGCACATTCCATGTATAGAAAAGGACAAGGATAAGCACTAAAGATCACAATAACTTTTTTCACCATAAGGATGTTGCATGCAAAACAATATTTACATGCCCTTCATAGAGATTCCATTTTTTCCAATCAAAAGACACAGATGTGAGATAATAGAATGGTGGCGGTCAAGTAGCATGGGAGTTTAAAGTCGAAGTAAGCGAACCAAAATTCTTTTTGTTCCCATTTCACTGAAGTTCACAGGTAACTTGAGCAATTAGAATAATTTTTTCGCACTTTAGTAAGCAAAGAGTAATATTGCAAGAAACTTCTTGTGGGTTCAAATTTCTGCATCAAATCTTTTATCACTGTTTTTAAGTGAACATACTTAATCTTCCCTAAAATAAAAAAATTGAGACAGCTAAAAACGTCAAATTTGAAGCATGTTTAAATTTCTGCAATCCATGGCAAAGCCTGTAGAAAATAAAGGCAAAAAGGTTAACAAACGGGACTTCAAAGCAACCGCAACTTACCCTGTTTGAACCATAAACAAGTTGAAGTCGACCGGATTGGGAACGACACTCATGCATTTACTATCAATCTGATGAGTGAACTCTGCTCTTCCTGCACCAACATCAAACCCAAATATTCTCCTGTCTGCACCTGCAGATAACACAATCTGCTTCTGCTGCATACCAGCAACACCCATGACAGCAGAAGAATGAAGATTCCTGTGCAATGGTCTTGGCTTCCATTTGTCCTCATCATCCTGCTCGCGCCAAAGTACAACAGCATGGTCACTTCCACCAGTTACAAAACATGTGTCTTCCCAGGGCATAAAAACAATGCCATTGATAATTCCCTTAATATGGGGCTTGTCCTCTAAGAATTTCACACGTTCTACCTGTCAAATTTATATAAATTTTGTGTATATCAATAGCAATGACCAATAAAAGAAACCTAAATCCAAAGTTTTAATTTTATGTCAGGGTATGAGTTAAAAGCCATACCCCTTTAATTTTATTCCAATTTGTAACTGATATTTGTGAGTCTCCACTATCAGCAGTATATACTGAAAAGAGCCTGTTTCCTTCCGGGTGCCAAGCTATATCTTCTGGCCATCTTCTCTGTTTTTGGGATGAACAATCAGTAGAGTTAAGCAGAGAGGCTGATGATCTACAAAATAATAGGCAGGATGAATAAAATATGAATTAGATTATATGGGTGGATCAACTCCACAATATTTTTAAGTTCAGCTACAATGCTCTACACTCCTGTCTCCTAAACATCATGTCTACTGAAGAGGAAACCATCAGTGATAGAGGAAAGAAGAATGATATAGTCAAAATACAATTAAATGGGAAGAAAGAAAGAAATGTATGAGATAACACATAACAAAGAAGCTTGAAAAAACAAACAAAATGGAAGTCCAAAGTCATAAAGTTTTCCACACCAAAACCTTGCATTCAGAGAATATAAGTTATTAAAGGAATAGCCTAGCTCAAGCACACAAGAGCTTGTATAGTCCCTCCCACTTCATATATTAAGCATGTAACAAACTCTCCTATAGTTGTTACTAACAATCTGACAGCACAAATTGTTTTAGAGTTCTAAGGGGATAACTAACTGACAGGCTGTCAGTTACTTTGTTACAACTATAGGAGAGTTAGTTGCAAGCATATTATATGACATGGGAGGGACTATACAAGCTCACATAAGCTCGACCTAGGCTATTCCTCTAATAAAAATTGATAGAGATGATAGACTGTCAGCAGAAGCGGAAGGAGCAACCATAGGGAGTAGAGTACGTACACTGCAGACAAATTATGCTTATGCAGAAAATTGATATGTATTAGAAAGATTCCCCGTTCCCAATTTTATATCTAGCATATCTATTGATACCAACAATGTAACATAAATAAGAATCGAAGCACTCCAAAGTGGCACTAGAAAGATAGATCAGGGCATACCCTTTGGCTTGGACTTTCCAGAAGTTGACCAATCCATCCAAAGCACTGCAACACTCCCAAAAAGTAGCAAGGATCAGACTAAAAGATTATATCTATCTTGCATTACCAGAAACATATATTACAAAATAGACAAAAATGACTAGAGTTATTGTTCAAACAACTAAAGGTTGTTTTATAAAAAGATATGAACCACTCACCAGCGTTTATGAAATAAAAAATAAATAAAAAAACTTGTACAAGATTCAATATTTCTGTGTAAATCTTGATAGAGAAGCATACTCACGAGGAAACTTGTCATGTAGTTTCCTAGCTACAACTTTCTTTTATACTCTAGTTAATGCAAACATATATTTTTAGAAAATGGTTACTGATAAAAGAAGCAGAAAGAATCATATTCAAGAGAGATATTCATACAACAGATGCCCCGCATAGGCAGTCGTGTGGATGTTGAATTTTATTCAAATATAAGCTTAAACCAAAACAATAAAAACTTCCATTTTAGAACTTACATTTGAACCTCTCATTCTATCTTGATTGGCAAACTATATAAGTTGGCCCATACCCTAAAATTATAAGCCTAGATATCGATTCATCATATTGCAAATTGCAGTTTAAGTACAATTGTTCCCTGTTAATAACATTTGACCTTTGCCTTCTGCAGACAAAAGCTGGGAGATGAAAAGAGACGGGTAAAAGGAGAATTTAAAAAAGGGAGAGATTTACCTATTAATCATTATTAATGAGTAGACTTTCAACAAATCGCAGAAAGGCAATTGTTTAGAAACAAAATAATCCTATTACCTGGTCGCAAAAAGCTGATCATTAGCGGGACACAAAGCAATACTCCGCAATTTCCTCTTGTGCTGACTTGGGATGTGGTTGCTTGATTGGCAGTGTACTAATTTCACTGATATACTCTTGCGTATTAAAGGAATCAATTCCTGGTGTTCTTTTTGTTCTGGAAAAATAAAATAAAATTTTTATACATCACAATTAGAACCAAAATCAACCTTGAGATAAAGACAACAGTAATAAGCCAATACCAGATATGAAAACCAAAGAGAAGCACATAACCTTAGAAACAGGCTACAGCCAATATACCAACTAAATATACAAAGAGACAGTTCAGATAAGCTTTCCGAGCAGCTCTTACGGAAGGAAAAAAATTACTAAACAACAGCTTTTCATATAAGTTGAAATTAGCTTCTACATTTCAATTTTTCAAAAACTCTCTAATTAAACTTTTCAATAGACGTGTATTATAGCTTATAAGCTATGTCGCAGTGAACTTCAGATTGAAAGTATGCCCAACATGTATCAGTGTCTGACTTTGATACAACATCAACATGTGTGAGTTACATTTAATCGACTGCAACAACAACGAATCATTAAGTAGGGTTATCTATGAGATGTGCTTAATCACTTCCATTTTTTTAAATTATAACCAGTGTCGTGTATGACATCTGAGCCTGTGTCAGTGCTGAACATTATTACTAATAAAAAACAATACTCCCTCTGCCCCATAATAACTGAGCCATATACAAAAAAAAAATATTGTCCCAAAAAATTTGACCCATTTCACTTTTCAATACAATAATAATTACTTTTTTCCAATTATAACTCTAATTAATACTACTTTCATCACTCCCAATTCAATATATTCTACTTTGCATTTATGATAAGAAGTAATGCACCAATACTTGACAAGACACTCAAAACTATTTTTCTCTCTCTTTCACTTGTACACTTTTTCTTAATATGTGTGAAATGAACAAAAGGCTTGGTTAAAATGGGATGGAGGGAGTAGTCATTTAAATTGAGAATCTATCACAAGCCAGAAACTAATCCAAATAAAACCCAACCTATAGACAAATAAAAAAATCAACTAAACAAACAAAACCTAATACCTATAATCTATAAATGAATGTCTTACGCTTCATATTGAAAGTGTGTCTAACACATATGACATCAACACATATGCGTTACATTTAATCAATAGCAACAACAACCAAGTCTTATCCCACTTAGTAGAGTCGGCTATAAGTTACATTTAATCACTTCCATTTATTTACATTATTACCAATGTGTGTCTGATGTCAGTGCTTCATAGCTTATAAGAACAATCTTACTAGGCAAAAACTACAAAGTAATCTATCACAAGCTAGAAACTAATCCAAACAAACCTAATACCTATAGTCAATAAATGAATTTCTTACCAAATTTTCTTTTTGTCCCTTTATCCTTCCCTTCAACATTTTGCTGATCTCTTTTGGACTTATCTGATTTCCCTCCACTAACCGAAGAAGTGTGAACAGACGAAACGGCTACTTCAGAAACAGAACCTTTTCCCGAAGACCGCGAAATCTTCGGTGTAACGGCGGGAATAACAAGTTCAGTTTTAGATTGCTTATTGCTTTTATAAGAACGTTCATTCCTATCAATCGGACTATTCGATCTACGCTCTTTCTTAACAGCTACAGTTCCATTATCATCGTCTGAGTTAGTAATTTTTTTAGTTGTTTGCCCTCGAAGACGAGCCAATTTGGATTCTGAATCTTTTAATCTCTTTTCCGCATCATCAAGCTGCATATGTTAATTAATTTCACAAACTTAGGTTAAAACTATAAAATCAATTTAAATATTCAGAAACAAGGGTTTGGATTGGAGAATGAAGAAAATGACCTGATTTTTGGTATAGGCAAGACGGTGACGGAGATTGTTAACTTCGCGGGTTCGATGTTCGATTAAAGCGACTAATGCTTCTTCTTGTTCTTCTTTGCTCGTGATTTCGTTATCTTCTTCTTCCATTTTCTCGATTATTTCGTTACTCGAGTGTTCTTTTTCTGTCTCGCTTCCTCTAAAACCTCGCTTTCTTGTCTGAAGAGCACGTTGCAACGGGATTCGGCTCCGCCAATGTCTTTTTCGATTCTTATTTTTCAAGAACCTGAAAAGTTTTTTACGAAAGGGCTTTATATAATGAGAAATCAAAGGTTAAAATCCCGTCACGATATACATTTACTACTTATTAAACTCTAACCCGTGTGATGCACCTGTATTATTGTAGGGGCTTTAAAGAATATAAATATCATATTGATTATACATTTAATACCATGCTATGAAACGGCTGCAAAAAGGACAAAAAAATACATCAATTCAAGCTGTTAACTTTATTTTCTTACCGAATAATATTACCAGTTGTGTTCCTGAAATATAAAAAAAATGTTTTAGTGCGTATATCAATTTTGGAAGCAACAATATATCAATGTAAATGGAAGTGACTTAGTGGTGAAAGTTGTATAGTACAGGTAGACGGCACCCGGTTCGATTCCTTGCAAAACCTTTATTTCATAAAATTTATTCAAACCCCCTAAAAAGGGCGGAATTAGGGTCAGGTCAGACTGTCTAACATTTATATATAAAAGATATTAATGTGTTCCATTTATCCATTTTTCTAATGTGTTGAATCATATATAATAACGTAATATTAATATAGCATTTTTCTTAGAGGAATCAATATGACCCACGCCTTCCGTATTTTATTATAGGTCGTTTTGATATTTTTTACAAATATTAAGAAATGTAGTTAATTTTATATCAAAAAGATAAATTATAAGTAATTTTACAAAATTATATTAATCTTTTTTGTTAATTTTGTATTGAAAAGATAAATTATAAGTAATTTTACAAAATCATCTTCTATTAATGATATGGAAAAAAGATATTAAAATAATGAAAATGAGACAAAATAATAAATGATAAAGGGTATGATAGAAAATGAACATGCATTAGTATTTTAAAGCGGCTTATTTTTTTTTGTGTCCGGGATTCGAACCCCGAACTTTGCATATATTATGCATTGTCTTTACCAACTGAGCTAAGTTCACGGGAACATTTTAAAGTGACTTATAACAAATGCATTAAAAATTTAGAATCTACAAAAAAAAATATAAAAACAACTTCAAATTACAAGCGGCTGAGAGTAGCTTCTCAAAAAATAATTTTTTTAAAGAGAAAATAAATGTCAAAAGATTAAACAAGTTACAAAACAACTCCATTTTTTATAATTGTATCCAAAAAAAACTAAATTGTTTTTTTAGAAAAATGATTTTTACAACGATAAGCAAACGTAAAATAGATTATGATTTTTTATAAAATCTCTAAAAAATAATCTTAAAAAAAAAAATTGGTACAAATAATCTTTAAATTATTCAATGTCAAAATCACTTTTATTTTAATCGTAACAAACGGAATCAAAATCTAGAGATATTAAAAAAAATTGAAGCCATTAATATTTATTTACTATCATAAAAATCTTCTTTTTTTTTTAAGATTTAAAGATCTTATGCTTGAGTTTCTTGTTTTTTTGAAAAAACCACTACAAATAGCTTTTATTTTGAGGTTAAAAATGATTTTTTTTTTATCAAAATATTTTTTAAAAATCTGAACCAAACACCACAAAAATACAAATCTCAAACAAACGAGCTCTAAATATAGTGGTAAAAAGATGAGAAATGATATTTGTATAATCACTTTTGACAATTTTTGTGACAACTTTATCTCTCATATACTTAAATTATCTTTTTACTTTCTCTCTATTGATTTGATTTGTATGTCCATGCCTTTTTTTTTTATAAATTTATAGTTATTTAATAAGTTGTTATACAAATAGTTGTTCAAATAACACTCTTAAAAAAATTGATTTTGGGCTATTAGGTTATAGACGGAACTGGAAACCTATTCCTCGCCCTTAATTTTGTTATAAAAAATTGTGCCTTTCATTTATTTATTTTTTATGAAGTACCTTTCATTTATATTATTAAATTAAACATTAATCAATTGAAAAAACTATATTCGACTTTTTAGTTTGTTTTTTTACAAGATATTCGACTTTTTAGTTATTAATGAAAAAATCAGTTTAAAGTCATATCGAAAACATGCTTTAATCATGTGTTATATATCATGTCAACCTATTCCTCCGAGTTGTTTTTCCTTGTATCCTAATTGAATAAGTGATTTCACATATTTTCTATTTTCTTTCTTTTGTTTTTGTGATTTCGTCGTCTCTGAACGACTCTGTTTGTTTTGATTTCTCGTCTTTATGCGGTGTGTTTTTATTTCCCGTCTTAGTACGGTGTTGATTTGATTCAGGTTGAAAGATTAGCTTTGAGCAAGTGCAGATCCGATCAGTGACAATGACTTTGGCGTCGTCAACGTTGCATATCCGGAGACATGAATATTCCGGAGACTTTAATATATTAGTCATATTTGTAGGCATATATATTTTGCCGTTTTATGCTATTAACATGGATGTTGTGAGTTTGTTCACATATTTATCCGTTTTGTTTTTAGCGAATTTGGATTTGTATTGTATCGATGTACTCCATCAATTTGAATGAACGAATATCGTTTATTTTTGTCAAAAAAGCATTCACTCTCTGACTCCAATACCTCCCATCTTGCATCAACATTTTATTTCTTTCATCTTTCACAGACTTAAGGTACCTGACTTGTGCATCATCATAGCGGGAGTAACATTGCCCATGAATACAATTTAATTCATTAGCGCAAGCTTCAATCTCTTTGTGGTTCAAATTGCGACTTACTCGCTCAATTAACTTCTACGGACACACCATGATATTGTCCATCATATCTTCAAGACCAGTAGACCACCATCTCGCCACCTATGTCACACCACATTCTTTAATACAGATTCACGAGCCAGGCATTTTCAAATTTGATATCGACTCGTTTGCGAGTAACTACTTATGTGAAAGGTATGATATGAATGTGATCGAACACTCTTGCTAACTTGCTATCTCGTTGACAAGCTTGTGTTTGAGAAACATATCAAACCATTCAGAAGTTGCCGTGACTCTATCATGGCGCTCCTCAATAGCATTATCCGTACCTAAACTTTTGAATCATGTGTACGGATACACTTCCAACATTATATCAATGAGGCCGGCATCAACGATAGAGATTCAAAACCCAACAACCCTCCCATTTGAGTGCTAATTACGACCCCACTCGTCCTCCAACAATAAATATGGTTAAAATCTCCTAGTATGCACCAAGGATCCGGTTACAATGTTGCCAAATTGTGAATAAGATTCCATGAGTTTCTTCTTTTTTCGGTATCAGGTATGCCGTAAAAACTTGTGAGAGTGCCCAATTAATAAAATTCGGATAGCACTTGAGTGACATAGAGTTGAGTGGCATTGGTGACATTGGCCAATCACAATGTCACAATGCTTGTGAAAGAGAGAGAAACACGAGCATTGTGACATTGTGATTGACCAATGTCACCCAAGTGTATTCAAAAGTTGCAAAATTCATAATTTCACAATGGAGACTATTTTTCAACTGCATGACATCACGATCATATATCTCTATAAAAATGGTTTAAAATTAATAAACTCAATAATATGTGATACGACTTTTAACTCGTGCAATGATCTGTCACTATCACGTTAATAAGGCCCATTTCATCGCGTTACGTCTCATTGAAGTAATGTGTCAGCAGTGGGATGGGAATTAAATGCCATTGTTTTGTTATGAAAAGTAAAATAATAATACTGCACAGTTTTTATCCAAGCATTCATTTTACTTGAAAAAAATCTGTAAATAGTCATGTATAGTCCCTGCTCATAAATTTATTCCTGAAAAATGAACCTCATCACAGAAATATAGGAATCAAAATGAAAGTTCAAATTGAATAACTTCCTTCAACAATCCCAACATATAGACAAAATTCCTATGAAGACGACAATGCTCGGGGATACAATCAAAATTACATATGAACATCAGAAACAACAATAATGTAAACAAAATGAGCAAAGAACCCTTGAAACACACAATGACGTGCACCAAGGGAACTGCAAATTGTGCATTCAAAGCTAACCAAAATTTTAAGCTTCAGTTAAGCAAGTCTCTCTAAAACTTGTAAGATGGTAGAATGGTTCCATACAAAAATTTAGGTAAATAAAGAAGATACTAGAATCATTGACTTCATTCCAGTTATGTACCTCGACCTTCAAAAACTTTTTCAAGGCTCCTCTATAAGTCCAAAATTGTGAGCCCTCGTTTCCTACCGGCTGCTCCAACTCTTCTCTCTCTCTGTCTCACACACACACAAATAAAATATAATATACAATGACGGAGTTGACATGGCATGCAGCATTGAACTGTTAGTGCTCGAGGCTTAAATCAGTCAGTGTCTCTTGAAGAACTTGGTGAAGAATCTATTCCACTTGCAAACTCCTCTGCATTTGCCAAAGTTGAAGAATTCCCTTGACTACGGCTCTCCTCGTTGCCACTACTACGTAATTTTCCCGGCCTTACTCTAATATTTGCACCCAAGGGAAAAGGCTCCTGAACAGAAAAAAATAGGTCAAAACCACAATAATATAGCATTTTATCGTGTTAACAAAAACCATAACAAGTAAGAACTATTTCTAGAATCATGCACACAAGAAACTCTTTCTTACCTTACATTAAGTACTTAAAAAATAGGCATCTAACGCGTTAATATTAAATATGACTAAAAAAAATCTTACTAAATGAGAAAGCCTTTAATGTAACTACTAGCATTGTACAGGCATCAACCCAACTATTAATGTTAACAAATTAATCCAGAAACATGAAGCATGATATCTGTCAGAAGAATGTCGGTAATAAGCAGATGGAGATAGCAACAGGAAAATAGTTATGGGTAAAGAACAAGCAGATTTACCGGATCACCGGCATTTGGACCATCTGTATGGAATAGAATAGGGCGGCAACGTTTATCTTCATTCATCAGGCTTGAATTCTGGAAATGAGCAATAAGAGCAGATTTTCCTTGAATTCGGGCATATGCAAGGACTGCTACCTTTTCACTGTTAAACTTCTCCCATTTTTTCCCATGAAAAGCCTGCATAAGAAACAGATTAACTCAAAATTCATATTGCATAGCTAAATATAACTCATAAGTACATAAGAGTTCTCAAGTAACCTGGTGGAATGGAATTATTTGACCAGGGTCAATCATATTGATGAATGCATAGCCAACATTACACTTGTTCTGCAAGAATTTGTACAACTGACTTAGAAAACATTTACGATTGCTACACTTATCAAGAGTCAACCAACACCAAACAAACACTTACCTTGAAATCAATTGGCAAATACAGAAAATCATAAGTTCCCCGACAACTCTCATCTATGGCTGTAAGAAGCATCTTTGAAGTATATCTGTCGAGATATTAATACATATGTCAAATAGGAAAGAATAAATCAATAGATCAAAGACAAAGAATTTGCACGCTTTACTCCTAGGAAAATCTGTTTAAGGTAAAAACCAATTAATCAAAATAAATAATAGAAGAAAAATATGCACAGGCAAGTAAAAAGTAAAGGTGTATCCTCATAAGTGTTACCAAGCAAAAGAGCAAGATAAGATTGGCTAACGAACGCATCAAAGTGAGAAGGGCAAGAGCCAAATAAACAATTTGTAAAACAAAGATGAAAAGATAACAGTTCGAGCAGAAAAAAAAAATTGTACAAGAAGATAGCGAGAAATACTTGTTGGGAATATTTTTTATCATCAGTGTTGTTCGGTTGTCTTCCCCACGCGATATGCGGCCTAGGTCGAGTTCAAATTGTTTTTTATCAGCATTGTTATTGTTCGCTTCACTTCTACGATGATAGAAGTTTCTCATCCGTTCATTGGTAGAATCAAATTTCGACATTGAAGTCATGGGAAGTCTCCCAGGGAAGACATGTGACAACTGCTTAGGAGAGCCATGCCCAACACTGGATGTCAAATCGTTACCATTCCCACCAATATGAGAAAACATGTTGCTTGAAAGATCAGGAGGATGCAACTGCCAGCTACCATGAAAACCTGCATTTCCTAGAGAACCCAATCTAAAACCAGGAGCATCAGGAGACTCTCCCAAGTAAGAATGTTGTCTTTCCCAGGGTGATCCCGTAACAACTGGTGCTGATCCAACATGGTGGTCTATATGTGATGCTCTCAGCATATGAGCCGGTGTTCTGGGAAAGCTAGGCATCTGAGGAAGACCAGGAGAACCAACGCCATTAACAAAAGATGGCGTTTTCTGCCAAACCACAGCATTTGATGGAGATTGCTGACGCAAGTTTGAGCCATTCCACATATGATAAAGCTGATGATGGGGAAGGCTCCCATTTCCTGATGGTAAAAATTTCAAAATAAAACAAAGATTTCATGAACTAACACTCAAGTAAAGAATTATTAAATCCAAATTTGATGCCTTTTCAGCCTCTTACTACCCCGCTTATACTACTTATAGAAAAAAAAGGTCGACTCCAAGAGAACCAAGACAAAGATTGAAATCCAAATGCTTAATCTCTGATACTTAGACATGCAAGTTTAAATTTCTTCAAATCAATAATTAGCTTATTAAATAATTTATATTTGTCTTATTAAAGAGTGAAATTATTTAAAACCAAAACTGTGATTAACTGTAACAGTCAAGTCCAAAGGTTTTGAATTTCTAGGAATCTAGGATGCCATTTAAAGTAAAACAATAAGTTTAACCTTTTGAAATAAATGCATCCTTCCCTGTCATAGAGACAAGGAACCATTCTGAAAATGTTGCAAACAAAGTCTGATTATCCATGAAGCTTTTTAGGCACGTTAAACTTACCTCCTGCATTAAAATCTGCTAAGTTCCCAGTTGAGATCATTCCCTGAATATGCCTGCCATCAGATGCTTCTGTGGATCCAGTTCCAATATTGGCAGCCATTTTAATGGTGTTTGGCAAATTGTAAGGACTGCCATTAGCTAAACCATCACGATACTCAGGCAAAGAATGAGGGTGCATTCTTGGAATAGATGCAAATTTCATTGCATCAACATTACTGGAGTCACCAGATACTTTTACAGCAGATGCCCCCCTTGTGGTGTTGGAAATACTAGAATTCACGTGAAAATTTGTGTTATCAAAGAAAGCATTCAAAGGCAGCTGTGATGCAGATTGGAATCTTTGATTATATCCATTTTCCAAGCTTCCACCAGATGCAATAACTCCAGAAGATAGTCCGGCTGTAAATTATGTCTAGTGAGACCAAGTACATCTGAGCTTCTAAAAACATGATAAGTAAAAGAAGACAAAACCATACCCTTCTGTCTTAAGAATAAGATGTCATTGAGATTATGACCAAGATCAGGTTCATCTTGTCCCTTTTGAGATGGCTGAGTCATACTACAAAAGCAGGGTTTCCATGATTGTATGATCAGTAACATTATAATAGAATAACTTCACTCTTTTCTTTTTTTTTGAAGGAGAATAACTTCACTCTATTAACCACTAAAAAGCAAGAATACTATATAAGGTAACAAGAATAAATTATGCAGCCTATAAATAAAGACTTCATCTACAAAACATATATCAAAGATAGGCAAATTTAAAAAGTGAAGAGTTTCAGAAGTTACTAAAAAAAGAAGAAAATGCAATTCAAAATAAATAAATAAAAGAGTTAATAGCCACCATATTGCGATCCTAGGATGACCAGGTTCAAGCTTGATCTGCTTCCCAGCAATGCAGATTCCATTCAATGAACGGAGAGAAGCTTCTGCACCTCGAACGTCATAAAATTCAATATATTTGATATGATTCATCTCTGGATATTCATAGATCTGCAATAACAGACATAAAATTCAAGAAGCTGGTATCGTCTTTTGATATACAAGCACCAAAAATGGGCAAAAACCAACAAAGAATAACTTACCTCTTTGATTTCTCCATAAAATCCAAAAATGCGTTTTAGTTCGTCTTTCAAAACACATGAATCAAGACCAGATATCATCAGTGTACCATGGCCAATATCCTTCTCTGTAGGATTTCCCTAATATATCATCAGGTTGAGAAATATAAATAACCAGAACATGAAAAATAGGAATACAGAGCAATTGAACAAGCAAAGCACATAGCAGTAATACTGAAAGATGCTAAGACAAACAGCATAAATACTGTCTCTAACCAAATAAATTATAATAATGGAAAAGGAATTATACATACATGAGAAGTTACTAAACAAGATGATACCTTTGGAATTGAATAACGTATATCCAGTTTCCTAGAACTCAATGTCCTATTTTGAAGTGCTTTCATTGCATTTTGTGCTGCCCTTAGGTCATAGTAAGAAATCATAACAAACCCACGATGCTTGCAGGCAGTATAAAGGGTTCGGATATCTCCATATTGCTGGAAGAACAAACAAAATAGTCCACTTATATGTCACTACAAGTGGTATATATCACTTTATTGAAATTCCTATATAGCATCTACCGCTGTTAAAAAATAAAGACAAAAGGTTCACCTCAAAGAGAGCCTTTAGCTCCGAGTCTTCTGCATTGCTAGTAATGTTTCCAACAAAAAGTGTTCTAGAAGATTCTTCACCAAAAGAACTTTTGCCTTTAAAAGCCCCAGAGTAAGCAGGATCACCATCCAAGCCACTGATTCTTTTTCCTGAAGCTGAAAGTTCATCTCCTTCCAACTCCATGCCTCCACCACTGCTGAACAAATCAAAATCTTCAAAATCATCACTTGCTCTAGCATGAGCACTGCTTCCTAAACCATCAGTGACACCGGAAAACAGATCATCTTCGTCAGGAAGGAGATCCCCTATAGTGTCAGCCTCAATTTCTTCAAGAGATTTGTATGGTTCTTCCTCAGCAAGAGAACCAGCAGTAATATTCTGATCAGACTGAACACCATTTCCCAAGAACCTCACTGCACCAAGATATGCATACAAACACCCAATCTCAGAGATATATGGGAATACCATTGAACTCAACAAAAAACATGAATAGAAAAGTTTCTTTTTCTGGTGGGGTTCTGGCGCACGAGCGAACGTGTGTGTGAGGGGGGTGGGATGATACATTAGCAAATCAACACAAAAAAAATACTTACATCGTAACAAAATTAAATGGTATAATACTCATGATACATGTGTCCAACTAATTATCTTAGCATGCATGAAACACATTCTTACATTTTTGGCTAAACATATCAGACAGTGAGCTTGAGAATAGACTGCTTTCACGTGCACCTGCATTGGTGACAATCTTGTTCCCAATTAAACCATATGAGCTAGATGCTGGTTGCCTATGCACATCAGACCATGATCTCGGGTGATAATTCAACGATTCCTTTGAATCCTTCAGCGCATCTACCATGCCAGCTTGTGCACCAAAGTGTAGGTTTTCTAAAACTTCCCCCGATAAACTAGTCTGTGGCATTGGCAAGCCTATTTTTGCATTTCTTTCAAGGGTTGATGAAGTATGCAAAATGCCTCCAGGTGAAGCTGCCATTTCACTCTTCCCTGAAAATTTGAACATAGAACTTGCTTTATCCAACAAATGAATTAGATGTTCATTAAATGGACTGCTTATTTATGGAACACAAGTAAACAGACACGAATATGGGTACACGCATATATTACATTATTACTGCATCCAATATCATCATGATTAAAAACAGCAAAATCATCATAACATCTACAGAGAAAAGAGTATGTAAGTTTGCTGAGCACAGCAACTAAATTCATAAAATCACCATTAATTACACAAGCTATATCACAATGAAAATGACAGAGAAAAACCAAAAAGAAATCTATTAATACCACCCCCTACAAAATGAAATAAACGATACTAGTAAACTCCATCCATAGTTATTTATTCTAAATGCGATAAAACATTTATACAATCCTGGGCAACGACAGTAAAAGTTCAAAAATGGAAAGTACAGAGTCTGTTCGATTAAAACTAGAGAGGTATCCGATAAGGTCCACAAAATATGGAAAATGTGTCTAATAAATTAACAAATCAAAAATCAAATTGACAACACTTGTTATTCTCTAAACTCAAATGTGAAACAGTGATCAAGGTCTGAGTGTTAACTATCTGTTTTTGGTTGTAGATATATATATATATATATATATATATATATATATATATATATATATATATATATATATATGGAGTGTTAATGACATAGTAGGAAACCAGCATGACATATAGGACTCTATTGAACAAATAATGAGATATAGGACTCTATTGAACAAACAATGAGTTGATTGACCTCACCTTGTGGATAATCATCATGAATAGATTTTGGCTTCCTTAATCCAACATTCCTCTGCACATGAAAAGTCCAAGACATGTTTAGAAAAAAAAGGCAATAACATTGAGGCTATGAAGTACATGAGATCGAGAAGTCGGTTGACAATTTTATAAAAGAACAGTCAAGTCTTGGATTGTAAAAAAATGTGATAAAACCAAAATGAGACAATTCGGAAAATAATTACCTCAGAAGCATAGGAAACATCATCATAAAGATGGGATGAAGCAGTAACACCCCTCTGGTTCATTATTTCAAAAGGCATCCTATAGCTTATCCAGAAATTATAGAAAGAGAAATGATACAGAATTATATCCTCACTTGCTAGCTTTGTTGAACTCTACTCATCATCATCTGTTGAAAAATTCAAGGTCACATGCTTGAAAAAGGAAATAACAGAAAACAATAAATAAAAGGTGACATTGGGCATAAACAGAACTTGAGATCATTACTCACCCAAAAAGTAACATTTATATTAGACCTCTACTAACATCAACCCATACTCTCAAACAAAAAAGGATAGTAGAAAAAATAATACAGTAAAGAAATCCTATTTAGAGGCTCTATTTCTAGATTCAATTGCAAAATTCAGAGAGATTAGTGCAAAATTAGGACAAATATAGTTGTACCTTCAACTAAACACTACCAGAAGGAAAGGACAGCACAGAATTCTTACCTACCAACTACCTAATTCATTGCCAAAAACAATATTTATAGAAAATTGAAACAAAACAATCTTTGTAAATTTGCAAAATTCTCTATTTTGTTATGAAAAATAAAAAAAAAAAATCATCTAGATGAAGCTTACAATGTTCCACATCGGTTCTATCACAAAATCAGACATGAAGAGAGAGAATTTCACAGAAAAACCATAAAAACAAACAGATCAAGAACAAAAAATACAATTTTTTTTCATAAAGGGTCCAATCTAAACAACATTAACAGATCAAAAACATGAACATGAAGAGATTCCTGATCAAAAACCCAAACAGACATAAAAACCAAACCACCAAAAAAAACATGAATATTTTGAAGCTGATAAATTCACACCTTGTTAACAATTCGAACAAAACCAAGCTAGCAGAAAAATCAAAAAATCTTCCTTATCAATGTTTCACCATAGAATTGAGCAAAAAACAAAACAAAACTAAATCTCAAAAACCGTCTACAGCATAAGGAATTCAGAAACAAAAGATCTCATGATGTTTGGTCCAACAAAAACCTTGTTCCTTCCACATTGCAATATCAGATATATTTTATCACAAAGAAAATGAAAAAAGGTGAATAATTTTGATATTAAAGGTTCATTTTTGAGAAAAAATAATCTGAATTGTGTGAAGTTGAAGAGAGAGAAAATGGGAAGAGTAGAGGCGAATCTCCGGCGAGGTTGTTATGCTCGCCGGTCGCTCTCTGGTTTGGTTTGGAGAGAAAATCAGACAAAGAGAAGAAGAGAGGTTTTTTTTTTGGTCTTGTGATGAAGAAAGAGAAAAGAAAAAGAAAAGAATAGAAAAAGAAAAAGAGGTGTGTGTTAGTTGGCTTTCAAATTCTATCACATTAAAATTATAAGATAATAATAAGATTATTATTAAAAAAAAGTGCTATAAATGTGAGAGAATAAATAGGCGCAGAGATAGAGTGTTTGGATTGCAAACTTGTAATAAAATAAAATAATAATAAGTAGAAAAAAAAACTAATAATAGTAGTAAATTTTTGAAAGAAGAAAACAATAATAACATTTAAAACTTTTTTTTTATTTACATGTACTCTTTTTGGCAAATAACACAAATTGTCAAGAAAGATAGAGTAATGTTTCCATGAAGGTGGATCTACAAAGGAATCATGGAGGTTTCATCAAAATAAGCTTCCTCGACAAAGGTTTTAGTCGGAATCCATACAAAAATTTGTTATGGAGGATGTACTTACAAAAATATTGTAACGTTCAAGTCAATGTGCAATTGAAGAGGATAAAACGTTTAAAATAATTAACACCTTTTTTTAAGGAAAAATAATTCACACCTTGTTTGATATTAATATGTTGTTTATGTAGACATAAGGAGGTAATCTCAATTCAAAACATGTACAAAGGCATATACCTTGAATCAAATTAGTATCTTTGTCTTAATTATAAACAAAAACATGTCAAATAAAATTGTGTATTTTGTTCAAATTTTAGACCAAATACTCAATAACTTTTCCTCTAATTAAGGTGGGAGGGAGTATATTTGTCGTAATATTTTTTTTTTGAAGGATTTGTCATAATATGTTTTTTTTGGACAATAAAAAATGGAACTTATATATTAACAAGGAAGGAGCTCGCCCAAGCACAAGGAGTGCGGAGGAGCTCCCAAATAATTACAAAAGAATAATGTCAATAAAAAAATTGGCCAAATCCCAAACAAGCCAAAGGACTTGACTACCACAAATGGAAACCAAAAACAAATACAACATTGTTAGCTTTTAGCCACCAAAGATAGCACAACTTTACTTTGTCCAACAACTGGTCAATGGAGCTACCCAGATTGTTAAACAATCTCTGATTACGGTCATTCTAGATGATCCACACACTAATCAACCACACAAGTTGCATAAAAGAGCATTTTGTTCGTCCGCCACTTGCTGAATGAGTAAACTGATATAAATGATCTGATACGGTAAAGGAGTCTGGACCTGACACACCAAGCCAAGATCGAACCTGAGACCACAAGGTACCATAAAAATCACAAGAGATGAATAAATGCTGAGATGTCTCGGTATCGCCGCACCCACATAAACAACCAGCAACCGCATCTGAAAGGATACCATGATGCACCAAGTTTGCCTGTGTAGGTAACCTACTTTTTACCAACCTCCAAGCGAAAATTGAGACCTTGAGCGGAACATGTTTATGCCAGACTAGGGCATCAGCACCTTCCACCTGAGGGGTGTCCTGAGTAGTCAATAACTGATAAGCACTACGAACTGTATAACCGGCAGAGGTATCCATATGCCATTTCCAAGTATCTTTCATATTAATCTGCAAACAAACATTACGAAGTAAAATAATACACTCCCCTAACATTTCCTCCTCCCACACCCACAACCGCCTCCTCCATCTCCAACCCTCTAGAAAACATATGCGCAACCGTGGTAGATTTATCAACCGTAAGCTCAAAAAGGCGCCTAAAGTGCACACAAAAAGGTACGGCACCTAACCACGCGTCATGCCAAAATAAGGTATCTGCCCCGTCTCCCACCAACCGAGATACACCCTCCTGAAACCACCTGCCTCCTACTCCACCTAAACCATCCCTAATATTAGCGATCTCTCGCCACCAAGAGGAACCACTCCGGCCCCCAACCTCCCATCCTCCTCACCATATCTCGCCACCAAGACCCTGTACCATAAACTACTCCTCTCCTCCAATAAGCGCCAACACCATTTTCCTAACAACACATCATTAAACTCCCTCAACCTCCGCACCCCCAACCCTCCAACCTCCCTCTGAGAACAAATAGTGGTCCAACTGACCCAAGGAATTTTCCTATGATCCTCACAACCCCCCAAAAAAATTTAGTAAAAATAGAGTCAAGGGAAGAAATTATCCATGAAGAAGGAAAGAGCATAGACAGGTAGAGAGGTCAAGACATACTTTAGAAGAACTAACCGGCCTCCAAACGATAAGAACCGACTATTATACCCAGACAATCTTGATTTAATGCTACGCAGAAGAGGTCCCCAAAAAGTCAAACGACGCGAATCACCACCGATCGAAAGACCCAAATACACAAACGGCACTTTCCCCACTCGACAACGAAGGACAGCGGCACGTTCACACCAACCAACATGCTGTTATTAAAATTTGTCATAATATGTTAATAAACAAATATGTGATTAAAGTCCCTTAAAAAATGGTTATTGAAATGTTTCTATCGAAATTAAAAGAATAATGTTGGTATATTTATTTTTTGATAAAGAAATAGAGATTAGAACCAACGAACCTTCAAATGAAATATTTCTTGATATTTTGAATTTAAAATGACAAATATCTATATATTCTTGTAAAAAAAGTATATCTATATATTTTCTTTTTTGGTACAAAGTATATCTATATATATTTATCGGGAAAAGTTTAAGATCATCGTATGTATGGAACTAAATTGCAACTTGTAGAGTGCTGGGACGACAAAATAGTTGCACACGTGGCACGAAATAATAGTTTTTTTTAAAGGGCGAAACAATAGTGTTTTTTTTTTTGACAAAAAAGGGCGCAACAATAGTTGTGTGGCGTATTAATTATTCATTGATGATTGATTGATTCATAGTATGTTCAATGTAGAAAGAAAAGAGCATTCTTGTGTCTTAAGATAAAATTTTATCTTTTACACACAAGCTATTGTAATTGTTGTTTCGTTCATTAGAATTTTATTAATCTAAAAGAGGTGGACATGTGTGTGAGATAAAGATGTTTTTGGATAAAGACAATACAGATAAAAAAAAATGTCAATATTTATCCTAATGTGTACAAGAATTCCATCATAAAACCACCTAAAACAAGATTCATTGGGTTCAACTAATTAATTATGGAATACAATAAAAAAATGCATTATAACTTTTTAAGAATTTAATTCTTTGACAATACTTTTTGGACAACGATTAATAATATTTTATTACATTTTAACATTTTCTTATGATTTTATAATAAATTCCTAATTAACTTGGTTTTATACAAAGCTTAAAGAATTTCCTTAATTGCATAAAAAAAATCATATTTTTTTTAATATTTCATAATATTTAATCTTAATTTTGAAGATAGTAATTTGGAGGTGGAGTGTACATCAATCTCGAGGAGGCTCAAGAAAGTCTTTCCTTGTTTGAAATCCATAGCAAGATTGCGAGATAATGAAGGCAAGGAAAAATTGTTGGCCATAGCATAGAAAATGAAAGGTTGGGACAAGTAGTAAATTCATCTAATTCTCTTAATCTTTAAGTATTGTTGATTGAAAAAATTGGATAATGTTACATGATGATGATACAGCGGAGGATGTGTGGTGGCAAGAATAAATTTTTAGAGTGAGATATGAGTTGAGAGAAGTTAGAAAGGTCCTAGTGAATCATCTCTAGCAGCTCCTTCGATAGTTGGAGAAATTGGATTCGGACAAGTCAATTTTATTTTCTCTATCAAGTAGTTTAGTGAGTATGAAACAGGTGAATAAGTTGAATGTTTAGGGTTCGAACTTCGAAACATATATAATATGCAATGTCACTGTCAATCGAGTTAAGTTCACGGGACTAGACAAATCGTTTTTAATACTTTGGTATAGAGAGAAATTGGAGCAACGAGAAGTTAAAGAGAAAAAAGATAGAGATGAGTTGGAGAATTTTATAGTGAGTGAAAGTAATGAATGATGTGTTCTTCTAGATGAAAGTTTGAAGTTTAGTGTATATATAGATAGATTTTTTCCAGCATAACATGGCGCATTATTGGCTCAGTCTACGCATTAGTGGTGGACTTCGAATTTGATATACCCATTATAGACGTATTTTCAATCGATACTTGTGAATTTCTATCAGTTATACATTACTGGCAGATTCTACTTGTTACTAGCATATTTACATATGTGGCAAAACAAGACTGGTGTGACAACCTAGATGCCTTTTAGGATTGCCGACTAACTCCGTAAATCAACAAAAGTTTTTTCTGTGTGTTTCGTCTTCACTCGCACACTTTCTAGAAAACTTCCCAGGTCACCAGTCCCAAAAATGCCCTAGATGAGACACGCTTAATTGTGGAGTTCTCGTGGAATCAACTGCCAAAAATAAGACGCATTTTTCTGGTGAAAGTAGTACCGACCAATTTTTATAAGTCTTTCTTCAACCATGCAGTTTCATACATATATACGACCTCAGGATCGTTGTCATTCAAATGTAGATTTTGTTTGCCTAAAAGGTTCCAAGGGTCGTTACATGCCCATCAATTTCCGCTTAGTTCGTCCCTGAACCATATCGTACTAGGAGAGGCCTTCTCTGATATCAGTTACAACATCACACATGACTTTGAGTATTGTCAATTGACCCTACAAACCAACACAGATCTTTTCAACATATTTTGTCCTCACTCGCACGTTTTCTTGGAAACTTCCTGTTGTGAATTCGGACTCAAAATCTCATACCAATACAAACTATGATGTGTGGAGCAAAGGAAAGTAGTAACCAATATCAAAGTAAACACAAGCAATAACAACAATAACAACACCTAGATCTAATCTAGGAATCAAAGTGAAAAGCACAAAACCACAAGCAAAAGATAAAGGGAGAAGAGAAACAAAACACGCCAAGAAATGTTCACCCAGTTCGGTCCAACTAGACCTACTCTGGGGGGGAGATTGATCTACCCATTTTAACAATCTCGCCAAGAACAACCCTAACTTCTACCCATTTTTCCAATCTCACCAATGAACAAGACACTAAATGATTTTCACTCACCTAAGGTGTTTACAATATTTCCCAACCCAAGAGAACTCTAATCAAAGTCCCTAAACCCTAAAGTTACCTCCTTTGATTTCCCAAGTTTTCTTCTCTTGAAGTTCTCTCTCCTTCTCCTTCAAAAATGAGCTGAAACACTTAAATAGTACACAGTGACAGACAAAATCGCGCCGCGCCTATAAAAATCGCGCCACGGTTGAAGCGTACGACCCAAGGTACGACAACCTTATCCAACAATCGTGTCACGCCTGTACAAATCGTGCCACGATTTTGCCTTCAGCAGGAACCATACGTTCTGCCAACAAAATTGTGTCACGCCACTCATAATCGTGTCACGATTATGAGTTTTCTCAGAATCTCAAATTGAAGGCATAAACAACACTTCCCAAAAAGTCATCGATCCCAAAATTTCTCTAAGTTAAGCACACTTAACTATGGAGTTATCATGGAACATGCTACCAAAAAGATGATGCACCTCGCTGGTATGAGTAGTATCAAACAATTTTTTATAAGTCTTTCTTAAACCATGCAGTCTCATAGATGCACGATCTCAAGATCACGCTCATTTCAATGTGGATTTTGTTTGCCTAGAAGCTTTCATGAGGCATTCTTTGTCATGTCTTGTGCACTGGCGACCGCTCCCCATCTTCGTCAACCTTAGACGTTACAATTGGCGGATTTTATTTTGGCATTAACTAGTGTGTTAACCCGTGCAATGCACGGGCGCTAGGCTATCTTTTTTTTTTTGGTCTCTAAAATATATTATATTTTTTGTCCTATTCTTTGTTTGGTTCCCTTTTCTTCTTAATAATATTAACCTAGAAGTATAATGTCGTCGCTAATCCATGGGTCAAAAATTTGAGTAAGCTTCACAAAGGAATGTACTCATGTAGCATGCTACTGCATCTTATATTTCTGCAAAGGTACAAGATCGAGGAAGCTTCACTGGAGGACTGGACCAAGCTCTAGAAGTTAAATGTTTTTGTTGGGTGCATATTCTAATATAAATGAAAAAAGATTTTAAATGATTGCAAACACAATTCAATTTTTTTTTTTTTTGTTTGTTTTTTTTCAGTACCTTCAAATGTTATCGGAGCTTGATCTCTATTGATTGAGCATTTTACTAAATGAGAATAAGTATCCTTGAAATCATTGGAAAAACTTAAGGATCAAATGTTTTGATAGTTGTTGGTTTCCGTCAATTCATTCCATTATCTTTTGTTTCAAAACTTTTTTTTTCTCTGTTTTTCTCTCCCATAACTCGTGTAACCATATTGTCTTCTTCTTGTTATTCTACCAAAAGAGAAATTAAAAACATCATTCAATTTTTTTTTAAGACAAAAGCAAATTGACATCAAAAAGAAAAGAGTAACGCCCAACTAAGTTGGTACGCTACTCTAATCTTGTGTCAATTGCTCATATATATTATTAAAAAAAATGGGGAAAATTATAAAAAAATAAAATTGGGGGGACATAAACCTAACCCAATAAAACCACACAAGTGTGTCAGTCGACCCCAAACGAGTAATCCAAAAATTAAAACAACACACAAGTGTATCAACCTCTAATTAATCCTAAAACTAATTAAAGGTCTTCTATGCGGTGATTGAACCCTCAGTCAACACGGAGGCAATTCATGTACCATAAACTCCCTGCAATAATGGCAGCAAGCTGCACGACCAATCCAAGATCCATCAACTCCCTGCAAAACAACAAGCTAGAATCGCCCCTTTCGGGGAACCAAAGTAACCAAGACAGGCCTAATTATAATCAAACCCAACTTTTTGAGAAAGCTTTTTAAGAAACGGTGTATGAATCATCTGTCAACACAGAGAGATTCATGAACTAATAGCCTCTGTCAATAAAAATACAGCAGCTTTATCAGCCCTTTCGAGCTCAAATCCATCTGAATTCTCCGACATAAGTCGCCGAAGGACATACTGGATAGTGCCTAATAACATAATTAAAACAGGTTGACCCAGATCAACGAGAATCCAGACCAAACTTACCACGACATGTACCGAGTTCGCATCAGTTTGCATAACACAGCCACGTATTAACGACCACAACAATCAGATTACATCGCTCCTGTGGAAACGCAGGAACAAGAGTGTACGGCGGTAGGGGAGTATACGGTGGTAGGGGAGAGAAAATATCAACATCATTCAATTAAGTTCCTACATTAAAATATTTCTTTTGGCTTCATTTGAGATCTGGAGGAGAGGAAAGAGAAGGTCTTCAAACGAAGGAAAATATAGATAGATATCATTCATATGATATGAGAGAGTTATTTTATAAAGAAAATGGCGAGAGATTATTGTCTATAATTAATATATTTTTTAATTTTTAATGTATTACAACAACATTAATAGAATTTGAAGAGTTTTACTACCCAAAAAAAAAAAGAATTTGAAGAGTTTATTCAATCCTTCCATAATCAATTAATCATCCCCCAATATATTTGTTTAGCCTCCCAAATTATGAGGATTCCGTATCTATTAGTGATATAAATGAGGCGAGATGGAGGACTACTCACGCTGCTCGGCGCTCCTCATTCGCCCCAAATTATAATTGTACTAATTGTCATATTGAATTGAAGAAGTACTTGATATATAATATAGGTGACTCATGTTTCAAAATGCCTTAAAGTTTTGAATATTGATGTGGCCTCAAAATCTTTTAGTGGTCCTAAACGTTTAGCCCATGTTGCTCCCAATGTTCCACTAAACTCTCCAATTAATGGTATTAGAACCATGATCGATTTGGGTGGGGGAGAAGGAGTGGAATCCTAGTGTGGATGTAGTCTAATGATGTGCGTGACTCAAATAATTGAATTGTGAGCGATTAGTCTCACACCAACTAAGAATTGATAAAATATTGGATATATAAGAGAGATAATTCATATTTTTAATATCTTAAGGTTTTGAGTTAATATGTAGTGTTAAGATCTTTTGTGATCCTAGACATTTACTTCATTGTCTCTCTAGGTCCTTTGACACTCCAACAACAACATTGATTGAATACTAGTACCACTAAAAATAGAAATATCTAACATTGACTCAAAAAGCAAAGAAGCAAGATTTGTACGATCACAAGACAAATAATTTGAATTTACGCATATAGAAAAATATTGAAAAGTATAAGAAAATATTTATTATTATTATTATTAAATATTTATGGATATAATAATATCTTTTTTTCTAGAAATATATTAATATTGCATTATATCACGGTCTAGATTAACAAACATTTTTATTCATTTATTTATTTATTTGACAGAAAAACTTGCATTTCTTGCTTAGTTCAAGTTTGAATATATTCATCTTTCAAAGGAAAAGTTTGAACATGTTCTAATTTTTTATATTTCTATTTATACGGCGGCTAAAAATGGAGTATTCAAGTGAGAACATATATCCTTTCAAAAAAAAAAGTGAGAACATATATGATAATGATTTTGTCCACGTTGGGTTGATAATTTGTCAAGCAGCACAATGTCATTATGTCAAAAATGATAACTCAATCTATCTAATCGCTGGTAGAAGTAAGTAAGGGTATAATCATATTTCAATCATCCTCAATAGTACGTAATACCAAACAACAAGGGTAGAGGACCATGCATGATCTAGTTAAGAGGCGGCACAAGATTACGTCAACACGTGAACTTCATCAATTGTACTCAACTGGGGATGGATCATAAGTTTTCAGTTGGACCATGCAATTAGGTCACGTATATTTGAATTGAACTAACTCAATTTAAAAACCATGGAAGAGTTGGGAGTGATTCAACCAACTATATATTCCACTTGGAAAACTTTAATACCAAATTGCGTACATATTCTTTTTTCCTTTCCAAACTGTCATACTTTTGGGTTAGAATTTTGGATCTCGCATGTCAAGATTGTGTGGTAGGGTACCTCACAAGTCAAACTTGTGTGGTTATTTGACATTTTCTTTTATTTTTTAATATATCTTTTTGTTTGTTGGTTGGACTACATAAGACTAACTTGTGGGGTAGTCCATTCCTTTCAGATTGGTTAACCCTTTAACCGTTTAAACACAATATTAAGTGTTTACACGACTTCACCGCCTAAAGAAAGCAAATTGACATATCATTATCCACCACACGCACTAACTTATTTGAAAATGAAAATGTTTCATATACACCTCATTTACCTACAAAACCAAGTTGTGGGGTAGCCCAATCCCTTCAGATTGGTTAAGCTTTAATCGCTTAAACACGATATTAAGTGTCTACACGACTGCACCGTCCAAAGAAAGCAAATTAACATATCATTATCCACCACACGCACTAGATTATTTGAAAATGAAAATGTTTCATATACACCTCATTTACCGTATGAATATCTCTTAATTTATTTGATTTTTTATTTTGAGCTGTTGGGTCACGAGGGAAGCCCGGGGGACCACCCACGTCTAGGTAGAGCAACCACACAGGTGAGAGAGACAACACACTCTTACTCAAAATCTTAAGGCAGTGAGTTTATGGATCATGTCGCTTACAAAGTGTTCAACCTCCATTTTTCTATCCGATGTGGGACATATATAACTCACATTTGCACACAAATCTCCTCCTTAAGTGTGAGTCCATCAAAATTCATCATGTTTACCCCTCAAGCGGAAGCTCTTTCATCTGCACACAGTTGCTTGTATCGTCGTTGTCTCCGCTCACAACAGAACTCGTCGCCTGAACACCCTTGGTCAGGAGGACTTTCAACACAAGGAGTCGGTCGAACCCTTCGTCATGACTCTGATACCAGACTTAAATCACGAGGGGAGCTCGGGGGACCACCCATATTCAGGCAGAGCAACCACACAAGTGAGAGAGACACCACACTCTTACCTAAAACCTTAAGGCAATGTGTTTATGGATCCTCTCACTTGTAAAGTGTTCAACCTCTACTTTTCTATCCGATGTGGGACATATAACTCACACTTACACACAACAGAGGTGTCTCACATGAAAAGTCCATGTAAGTGGTGTTAAGTGAGTGTATGCAAATTAAAGTGTGTTCATATATAATAACTCATTTTAAAAAGGAGTGAGAAACATTCCTAAGAAGCAAATATATTGAAAAAGAAATAAAAGATTGAGAAATGATATTTGTACAACCATTTTTGTACAACTTTCTCTTTCATACTCACATTATCTTCTTATTTCCTCTTTTCTTTTTTCTCTCTCCATTGTTTTTTACCAATGAGAAGAGAGAAAACAAGGTTGTCTCAAAAGTTGTACCAAAATAGTTGTTCAAATATCATTACTCTAAAAGGTTTTACACCAAATCCTTTTAAAAATTATGTCACGAAATTCAAGATACAATGACCGTCAGCCAACGAGATTTAAATCTTCTACAATAACCGCACATATCAAATTAGTCTATGATTTTGTAAGTTATTCTCAAAATTAGTTCATGACTTTATTAATATTTTAAAATAGTCTTTGTCTTTGTTAAAAAAATTCATTTAAGTGCTTATTTGTCTTTGTCTTTGACTTTATTAATATTTTAAAATAGTCTTTATTTTTGTCACATGATGAGAGACTTAATTAATAAACTTTTAATATAGACAAAAATTAGTTCAATGTATGCATAGAGTTATAAACTAATTTAAAAGTGGCTTGCAAAATAAAGATATCAATTTGATACTTTACTCAAGTCAGACAGTTTTAAGAGCCATTGCAATGTGCAAACAACTCTGGGAGATCCAAGTCCTTGACCAATGGGTGAATTTCTCGTCTTAATGTCATAAGAATAATTTGATAGGTATATTTTATTCACCGTATATAATATCATATTAAGTAATTCATAACACCATTGTATACTTCCTCCGTTTTTAAATATAAACAAAAATGATGTATATAATTCATATTATGGATCACATACATCATTAATTGAATGAACCTAAAAATTCAATTTTGATTATATTTAAAAACGGAGGGAATAGAACCTAAGACCTAAGGATATGCATGATATTTAATAGTATAAAATGTGAAATTAGTTGTGTAAAAAAATATACAGGCAGCCTCAGTTTAGTAATTTTAAACGTGAAAACAACATAGGAGGAGGGACACTCTTCCATTTTTGTCCGCGAGGGCAACCCACGTGAACAGCGAGAGCGAATGGATAACAATTAAATCAAACTAATCAATCACTTCCATTGTAGAGGCCCCCACCTAATGAGGTGTAACAGTAGGAAACCATATCACATAATCAGATATTAAGACCCATATCATATAGGCTTAATTGCAGTTTTAATCCCTTAATTTTTTCAAAGTTGCGATTTTAGCCCTCTAAGAAAAAAACTACAAAACAGTCCTCTAAGTTTTGCAACTTTTTCAGTTTTGGCCTCCAAGGCTGATATTGACTCGGTCTACGCTGACGTGGCACCCTAAGTGAGGTGCCTCGTGTTATTTTTTTATTTTTTATTTTGCCTTGGGAGGCCAAAACTGCTACAGTTGCAAAACTTAAGGGGCTGTTTTATAGTTTTTTTTCTTAGGGGGCCAAAATCGCAACTTTGGAAAAGTTAAGGGACTAAAACACAAGCAAGCCTATCATATATTGTTGCTGGAGGAGGTAACCGGCTCCACAACAGTGTCACATATATTTCAATTTCTTTTTATAAAGTAGTTTAATGGTCATATGAAAAATTCAAAGTTTAAACATCTACGAAGCTATCAATGGACTGCATTTATAAGATGTATATTGATTGCATTAATAAGCAATGATGTATTAATGTGGCCCGACACCAAATTGATTAAGCCAAGAGTAAAATTTTGTTAAAATGGGATAATGAATTAAATAAATAAATAAGAGGACAAGTGAATAAGACAAGAATTGAGTGGGGATTAGAAGTACTAAAAAGCATCATCAACCTGCAATCTTTTTGGCTCTTTCCCAATCTAGTTAGTCTGGGAGAGATTATTGACATCTTGACTATTTATGCTTTCTACTCTTTTACGCTTTTCTTTACCTTTTTCTTTTCAAAAATTTGTTTGACGGACAATTTATAATTTCGTGAATATATTTAACAATTTTCCATAATTAAGAACTATTCGGTGCTAGTAACTATTCACATTATTTATGACTAGATAAAAAACACCAATATTTAATTTACCATAAAGGATCATAATTTTTGACAAGTTTAATGGTATAGCTAGTACAGTAGTAAATGTGGTAAGGGATGGAACGAGTCGAGTCGAGTATAATAATAATAATAAGAGCAGAAGGTGCCAAAAATGGTCAGTAGTAGCATAGCATACTATCTGTCCTTCTTGATTTGAAGATTGAAGGCTTGGAGTGGAAGCATCCCAAAATGCCTTTTCCATGTGTCTGTCTTTCTGTTCCTTCTGAGGTTGAGTGTGTCTGTGTATCATCATACTGATCCACTGTTTCAGATTTCAAGATTCTTTAAAATCACCTTGAGCTGCGCGCTAAGCTACGACAAAATATCCAAATTTTCCCGCTCAGAGAAACTTCTGCCACATGTCAAAATAGATTCAAAGTCTCCAATGAACAAATGAATTGCTCCGAAACAATGGAAAATTGTGCAGTAATATTGCACAAGAATTTTATAAAAAAAATACTCCATTGATGAAATTTATATGGATTTTGATCAATAATTAGCATATTTGTTATTATGCAAATTGTACCCTAATGAAAAAGTATGCTAATAAAGGATATGTTTAATTGTTCATCTCATCTCTTTATTTAATTCTTTGTTTTAAAATGGTTTTATAACTATTAAAAGTTTTAATTTTGTCCTTTATTTATGTTCCTTTAAAATGGTTTTATAACTATTAAAAGTTTTAATTTTGTCCTTTATTTATGTTATTTTAATGGCCAATATTTTTGATATGATTTTAAACATGGTAGCTATGCATTTGACCTCCATTTGCGTTTCAACCTCCGTTAAGGAGTTATGGTGTTCTCTTCATCTTCCACAACACATCTTCTCCTCCTCGTGTTCATCTTGCACGTTTCCACAACACATATTTGATGGTGTGGCAATAAATGTTAAGGTTATGCATTCATTTCTTGATCTTAGGTTTTTAATTGTCGATTATATGTTGTTTAGAAATTTCTTTGATTGTTTGTTATTGGTGATTTTGTTTTACATCTTGTGTTGAGGTTTATCAATCTTTTTATGTTGCATTGCATTTTAGGTTTTCTATATTCATTTCTTGATATTAGGTCTTTAACCGTCAGTTATATGTTATTTAGAATTTTCTTTGATTGTTTATTATCTGTGATTTTGTCTTGCATACCTTTTTTTCACTATTACCACTGTTTTGAAAAATAAGTACTAAACTACCACCCTTTTCAAATTAAATATATTACCAGGCAAAAAGTTGTAGTTTGATTCCTTTTTATTCTCTTTAGGTGTAGCTTGTGTGTTTTTTTTTTTTTTGGTTTTTTTTTTTTTATTTAATTGTTTATTTAAAAAAA
>Ga0228710_1000209_pt1 | contig 59879 bp, 29 predicted proteins | sample MedpolnodulmetaG_FD_177995 | JGI IMG/M metagenome (GOLD analysis project Ga0228710, IMG submission 177995) | Root nodule microbial communities from Medicago polymorpha collected in Santa Monica, California, United States - pink nodules | ecosystem: Host-associated > Plants > Roots > Nodule... | reverse complement strand
CATTTGCAGCAACTTCAAGCTCTTCAAAGGTTTCAGGTTCTCATAAAGCTAGAACCAACTTCGATGATGTGAAAGGTTCTCCTGTGGAATCTGTTACTTCGTCACCTTTGAGGTCTTCTAACTTAGATAAACGTGTTTCAGCAGCAAGAGACATTTCAGTGAAGGATGATTATGTAAAAGTCACTCTGTCTTCAAAGAGAAGTGCGAATAATGGGGAGGGGAAGTTACCATCAAAGTTGATGGGGAACAAGATTCTGTCTAATGCACATCCTGCGCCACATAAATTATCTTCAGAGTACCAGATTAAGGAAGCTAAAGACAAAATCAGGGTCCAAACGAAAACTTCCTCTGAAATTAAGGGTAATCGTTTGCTTGGTGTTCCCGTTGAAGAGCATGGCAATTATGCTAATAGCATGCGTCATGCCGAGGAAGTAAACAAGAACAACCAGAACGAACTTTCTGGCAAGAAACCGGACAAGGTTACATCAGTGCACAACATGGAAATGAACAGAAGGTCCGGTTCTCAGGTTGGTACAGATAAGATGTAGGTTTTGGCATCAGATAAGAGAAGAGGGGAGAAAAATAAGAGAAAATGGTATAAGGCGTAAATCCGTCATTTCACCGCCCTCTGATGGAAGGAGGGGTATTTTTGTCACTTCAAGCCAAACTTTGCTAAGTCAATGTGCCACGTCAGCTAATTAGTGATGTGGCAGTGATTAATTGGGGAGAGGGGCGAAATTTTAAATGATTAAATTTTGCAGGGACAAAATGCCAGGATTTGCGAATTCAGGGACCAAATTTTAAATGACCATTATTTGGAGGGACTAAACACATATAAAAGCCTACTTTATATGATAAGGTTGCGTGGAAGGGAAAGACGTGCAATGATTGAATAGAACTTTCGCCCTCTTTAGAATTCACTCTTCCTCTCTGATTAATGATACCATAATGTGATCCTTACGGGCACATCAGTTTATATAAAAAAAAAAAAATTATCCTTTTATTTCCTTGCATTTGCAAGAAATGGAACAACATTCCATATTTGATGTCATTTTATATTTGAACTCTATCCAATTAAATGTAGAGTTCTTCATTCTCCAACATTGTTCTCTATTATCCTCTTCTAAAATTATAAACCCTTCCTTGCATCCTCCCAGTTATTCACTAAGGGTGTGTTTGGATAGAGGGTTTAGGAGAGAAAGAGAGGGGAGGGCTTTTACTTTTCCTTTTAAAATTACGGACATTATAAAATTATTTTTAGAAAATTGAATTAATAACATGATAAATGATCATAAAATACATCAAAAACACTTAACTTATTTTAAAAAAACATTTTATATTGTGTGTAATTTAAAAAATTAAAGTGAACCCTCCCTTCTCTTCCCCTCTTAAACCTTCAATCCAAACACACCCTAAACTTTCATTTGAGAAAATAGAAAATGTGAGTGGATGAATTCATTTGGACTAGGAAGACAAACTTACACATTTCTATAAATCTGTTGTGTCTACACGTGCTGAACACAAATCATGTTCATAAGTCAAATACATAAGCCAATTGTGGAAAATGGAGTAAGGCTAAAATGAACATATTTTTAAAAACATATTTAATCTCCGTCAACAAAAAAACAAACATCTTTAATTAACGATTAGAGCTAGCACAAATAATTCTCCCAAACAAAAAGAGTGCACAAATAATTGAACATTGTACTCGGACCGAGTGACTTAGATTCAACTTCAAAGTTCTTCATTTATTTTGTTTTGTTACGTAAATTTTATTGTAAATCTTCAATGAAATTAGTAGTTCTCTGACTTTACTTATCACATCTTTAGTGGTGGAGCAAGAAAAAAGTTTGAATGAGCCACCAAAATAAACTATAATATAGAAACACAATTTATGTTGTAACAAACGATAAGTATAAAGTTTTTTTTGTCACATTACATACAAATCTGATCATGAAAAAATTAAACTACATATCTTAAAAATTTAAAATAATTTTGTATGCGTTATAAGTGACTTGAAATCGACACAGACTCAAAGGAGAGGAGGAGGTGTGGCTGTAACACGTACTAAGAGGGAGAATAGGGTGGATCAAAATGTGTTATATTTTTTAAAAGTCAACGGTCTTAATGTGTCTCGCCGCTGCGTCTCCTAAGTAATCTAAATTTAAATAGATTTTTTTTTCTTTTCAAATTTATAAATAAAATAAAATTATTTAACCTCTTTTGCATGGAGATATTTCCATGACATTAGATAGTAACTAGCAAGTAGAAACATGTGTTAACTACTTTATATCAAATCAGAGGCCAGAGGCCACATAATATTTTGTTTGTTTCCATTTGTATCATTCCCAAGATGAGAAAAAGAACTTGTGGGGGGTATACAAGTTATGGATGGATGTGTGTTTGGAACTTACGGAAGCAACAATATAGTGATGCCAGCCTTAGCAGTAAAACTAAAACATATGGGAAGACAAAGTAAAGGACGGTTTAGGCATGGGAGGGTGGACAACAGCATCATGACAAATAACACTAAATTTGGTTTTCAAAATGGTGGCATTGTTTTTGGACAATTAAGTATGACCCTACTTTACCACTCACATATATAGCTACTTAGCAAGTAGGGCAGAATAATATGTACCGCTAGTTCTTATTATTATTATTATTATCAAGCTTATTCCATTGTTCTTAAATAAACTACAATACAATATACAATTATAAGACCCTGATTTTTTTTAGAAGTCCTTTTTTCATGTTGTGGATGGTGATGTAATGCATATTATACTAACAAAGTAATAGACTGGGGAAAAGGGAGTACTTGAGAGAAAAAGTAAAACACAAGTTGGGGGGAAAATGAGAAAAAGCTGATGTCATAATTTTGGGGCTATGATATTGCACAAAGATAGTTTTATGTTAGGTACATGATTAATTAATTATTTCACAAACCTGCTTAAAAAAATAAATTATGTCACAAACCTTGATCTTGCGTAGCGATTCAATCCTATCTAAATTGTTTGATTAATCATTAACAGAAGAGATATAATACTCTAATGTGTTAAACAAATCAAACGGTCGAGATTTGACTGAAAGCATCGATTCCAATCATATCTCAACCGTTTGATTAATCATTAACACAAGAGATATAATACTCATGTGTTAAAAGAACCAACAGCTGAGAATTGGCTGAAAAGAAAGTATATATAAAACAACAGAAATGCTAGCAACACACATTCTAACACACACTTTTCAACACACTCTCTTTGATTGGTCAGAATTCACATGGGACCCACCAAAATTATATGGGACCCACATGATTTGGTGGGACCCATGTGAATTTTAACCAATCAAAGAGAGTGTGTTAAAAAGTGTGTTGCTAGCATTTCTCATAAAACAACGACACTTTTTACTTTCACACAAAAGGAAAGACATATGGTGTCTTATACGCCACTTACCATTAGCAAAAAGTACTCTCAAGTAAAATTTAAAAGTCTTCCAATTGTCTATGTGATCGTTCTTTTCAATTTTATACATATTTTTAATACGAGAGTTACTTACAATCCTTTAAATTTATACATATTTTAAGATTTATTTAAAAGATTGATCTCTCATAACAAATATTTTTTATATACACGAGTTAGAGATTCAATCTTTGATCACATGTTTAAATGACTCGATTATCTACTAATCATATCACACCATATCGTTGTAAGCTGCAAAATAACACTAGATTTGGTCTGCAAAATGGTGGCATTTGTTTTTGGACAATTAAGCATGGTCCTACTTTACCACTCACATAGCTCCTTAGCATATATGTGAGGACGAATAATATGTACCGCTACTTATTATTATTAAGCTTATTCCATCATACAATTACAAGACCAAATTTTAACAAGTCCTTTTTCATGCCGTGGATGGTGATGTAATGCATGATATAGTAACAAGAGTGTAAAACAAGTTGGGGGGAAAACAAGAGCAAAACATGATGGCATGATTTTGGGACCATGGTATTGCACAAAGGTAGTTTTGTGTTGACAAATATAGTATCCATAAAAGAATGGTGGATAATTTATCTCAACCAATAGACATTTATCTTTTTAGGTGGTATCTATGAACTATCTTGACCCCACTAATAAATTGCTCATTTTTATTGGTTGGTGAGCAAATTACCTACCATTTTTCAAAGGTAATCTAGAAAAAAACCTTTGTGTTATGAATCTTTTTTGAGGGAATGTGTTATGCGACGGGTAGCACTTTGGTGACATTGGGGTGCCAATGTCATGTGACATTGGCCAACCACAATGTCAGAAGTGTGCAAAATGACAAAATATGCTTGTTAGTAAGAGAGAAAAAAGTCATAGTTTTTTGTCTTTTTACACACTTATGACATTGTGGTTGGTCAATGACACCTCAATGTTATCAAAGTGCTACCCGTGTTATGGAGTGTTATGCATTTGTTTCACAAACAGTCCGATCAAAACTCACTGTTTAATTAATCATTAATTTTGTGTAAAAAAAATTAATCATTAATTTAACAACTATATACACTCTAATGTTGTGTTTGGAATAGCGGCCAAAAAACGCACGTGCAGACTAAAGCTGGAATTCCCAACTTCGTAAAAGTCACGGTAAAGTGACATTGGAATGCGAGAATTGTATAAAAGCGCCAAACCAAATACTTCGTTAAATTGATCTAACAATTGAGATTTTATTAGAGACTGCATATATAAACTGTGATACTTTTCATTTCCCTCTAAAAGAAAAGGTGTGATGTCCTATGCACCACTTATCATGTCCAAAAAGGGACTATCCAAGTAAAAATGGAAATTCTATAATGTGTCTACACGAACGGTTCTTTCAATTTAATACTTTTTTTTAATGTAAATCTAGGGTAATTTTAGCCGAGATCTAGAGATTATTTCTTAGGGCGCCGAAAAGATTGATCTCTCTCAATATTTTTTTTCATCCTTGTTGATTGAATATCTGATTGCATGTTTAAAAGACTCAATAATCTATCAATCGTACCATATCATATGGTTGTAAGCGGCACTAAAATAACTACTCAATAATCTACCAATCATACCATATTTTATGGTTTAATTGCAGTTTTGGCCCCTATGTTTCAAGAAGTTGTGATTTTGGTCCCCTAACTAAATAAACTACAAAACCGCCCCCTAATTATTGATTTTTTTGCAGTTTTGGCCCCTCAGACCAATTTTGACCAAGTCAATGCACACATGGACGCCACGTGTGTGTGTATATATATTTTAAAATATTTTATTAATTAAAAAAATAAATAAATAATTTTTTTAATATATTTTTTAATTAAAATTTTTTTTTTTTAATAATCAAAAAATAAATAAATACACACGTGGCATCTTCGTCAGCTTTGACTTGGTCAAAATTGGCATGGGTCAAAACTGCAAAAAAGTCAATACTTAAGGGGCAGTTTTGTAGTTTATTTAGTTAGGGGGTCAAAATCACAACTTCTTAAAACATAGGGGGCCAAAACTGCAGTTAAGCCATATTTTATTGCACAATTATAAAGATTTCACAAATTCATGTGTGCTTATAATGCACAATTATAACTTAAGAGTATTGCGTATGCAACATTATTCTTTTGAATATTTTAATGTAAACGTCACAAGAGCCTATGTTTCAGTTCCACTATAAATACAACCTTAGTTGAGAGGGTGAAAATATATAATAATCAGTTCCAAGGAAAATTTCAGTTCCAAAAACAATTCCTGTTTCCATGGCTCCTGTACCTATTTCTAGCATTAATGTAGGACACATTGATGATGTACAAGAATTAAGAAGAACTAAGCCAATGACAGTTCCTCAAAGATTTGTAAGAGACATGACAGAAAGACCAACACTTCAAACAGTTCTTTCCCCACAAAACAGTGACATGCCTGTCATTGATTTCTCCAAGTTTAGTAAAGGGAACAAAGAGGAAGTTTTGAATGAGCTTTACAAGCTTTCAACTGCTTGTGAGGAGTGGGGATTTTTTCAGGTAAATGTTAATAATCTCTTATGCTACTATTATTTTATAATTTGTTAAGGTTTGCTAACTTAAGTCCTGGTTGGATAAATAAGGTAATTAAGCGTTGTTTATAGCATAAACATTTATCATATAAGTGCTTTTGCTTAAGTTATTTCGATAACAAAAGATAAAATAAAGTCAAACTGATTTCATATAAGTTACAAGTCTTTTTCACAAAAGCTATCTTGGAGAGCTTATGCGAATAAGCTGAAAACAATTTATGAACATGTCATAAGTTGTTTTCATAAATTCTTCCGAACCATCTTGCAAGTGTTTATGCTAGTAAATAAGCTGAAATAAGTAAATTAAAGCAGTTCTATGGTTAACTTTTTCAAGAAAATTACTTAATATAGTTAACATAGATTTTTTGAAGACATGCTTGTTCATTGGAATTAATAATGTTAAGTGTTGTCATTAGGTGATTAATCATGAGATTGACCTTAATCTGATGGAGAACATAGAGGATATGAGTAGAGAGTTTTTCATGCTACCTTTGGAAGAAAAACAAAAGTACCCTATGGCTCCAGGAACAGTCCAAGGGTATGGACAAGCTTTTGTTTTCTCAGAGGACCAAAAACTTGATTGGTGCAACATGTTTGCCCTAGGAATTGAACCTCACTATATTAGGAACTCAAATCTTTGGCCAAAGAAGCCAGCAAGACTCAGGTTTGTATGTGTAACATTACATATATCTTTTAGGAACAAATACGATTTTCGTCCCTACAAAATTGATAAAATTTGTTAGAAAGGTATCAGCGTACACATATTATAACTTCAAAACTTAAAGGACCAAACTGTATAATTAAGCAAGCTATAGGCCCGCAAGATGTATTTTGCCTAATATTTTCATAGAGATCAAAAATCAAATTTGAGGGGCCAATAATATATATAATCCATTTATTTATTTACTTAGTAAAATGATTATTTTTTCCATACTCATGCAGTGAAACAATTGAATTGTACTCAAGAAAAATCAGGAAACTCTGCCAAGATTTGCTGAAATACATAGCATTAGGCCTGAGTTTAGAAGAAGATGTTTTTGAGAAGATGTTTGGTGAAGCAGTACAAGCCATAAGGATGAATTACTATCCAACATGTTCAAGACCTGACCTTGTTTTGGGTTTGAGTCCTCATTCAGATGGAAGTGCCCTCACTGTGCTGCAGCAAGCTAAGGGAAGCCCAGTGGGTCTTCAAATACTTAAAAACAACACTTGGGTCCCTATTGAACCAATTCCAAATGCTCTTGTTATCAACATTGGAGACACAATAGAAGTAAGACTACTATTTTCTTTCCCTCTTCATTTAATTTTTGAATTTAATTACCATATATTTATGAAGTACTGACACAGACACGACACTCATGCTATGACATTATTGACACTTACTATAATTTGAAAAAATAAACGAACTAATTGGATATAATCACATGTTGATATCCGACACTGACATGTGTCAGACACCAAACACGCTTTCGATCAGAAATATTGATAATGTAGAGCTATACACAGTTGATAGTCTATCCAACTATATTTTTGAAAATAATATATATGTCATGAAACTGTGATGAAATATGATTGGACACATATGTAAAATTGTTTTACACCTTCTGTGCATAGTGATTTAATTTTTCATATTTTCCTTTTTTCCTTCTTTCTGGACTTGATTCTAATTTGCATTTTACAGGTTCTTTCAAATGGAAAATACAAGAGTGTGGAGCATAGAGCTGTGGCTCATGAGGAAAAAGACAGGCTCTCAATTGTGACATTTTATGCTCCTAGCTATGAAGTAGAGCTTGGACCAATGCTTGAACTTGTGAATGAAAACCACCCATGCAAGTATAAAAGATACAATCATGGAGAGTATAGTAAACACTATGTAACAAATAAGTTACAAGGAAAGAGGACCCTGGACTTTGCCAAGATGGAAATTATGAATAATACAAACTAGGAAGTCTTAGTTCTCCAACTAGCTAGGAGCACTATGAATCTATGATTAGACAATTAAGTATGTATAAAAATCAATCACATAGAAGTGTTAATGTCAAGCTTCTTAATATCTTTTATTGAAAAATAGGTAGAAGAATTAATTTGGCAATTAGAAGAGTGTGATTATGCTCACATACAGAACACAAGAGTCACTGTTCTTATACCAAATATGTATTATGTATATGCTAGATTTCAGTGGAAACTAATGACATCTAATATTTTATTTCCAGTTTGTGTTGGTGTGGTCGTACCTAAAAGTTAATCGAGTGGATCAACGAATAGCTCTAAATAGTGATTATTCTTTTTTCTCCGGGTCATCACGCCAACGAATGAACTTTATTTCTCGGCTCCAGATTCCTTAACTATTTCAAAGAAAGTTAGGTCATGTGATTGATGTGAAAAACTACTACCAAATAGAGAAACATAAGTAAGCATACAACATATAAAATACTCTGTATGAGTAAATTCTGAGTAAAATAGGTTTTTGTTGATTGATGTTTATAGACAAAATGTTAAAGCCTAACTCCTATCACTCATTATTTTGGTCAACTACAATTATGCTATAAGCCTATAAATGTCTATAAAGCACAAACAACTTTGGATTAGACTTGTCTCCGTTTGCAACACCCGTTGGTGTACGACGTTCGTACGACATGTGTCCGATCACTAAGACAAGTGTTCAAAAACATTTTTTTCTTCTTTGCTTTGACAATCCATAGACACATCTCGCACTCATCCATGGGGGTTATATATATGTGTGTGTGTGTCTAAGCATTGATGATCAACCGTGAGAGTTAAACACATTTAATTTGATTACACAGTATATAGCTTTGTGGCATTAGATGAAGGAAGGTGAAAGACAACGATATAGTGTTTTAGAATAATTCATTTTTGTACTAAAACAAATTGCTCAATTTAGTTTTACATATATATATACTTTGATTGTCAACTTAAGATCTTTTATAAATAATTTTCTATATTATTTAATTACAATAAGTATATGTACTTATGTTTTTAACATTTACAATGTTGACGTGTCTATGTCGAAGTATGTGCTTCACAAATAACCGTGAGCTATGTGACCTACACATAATAGTTGAGGAAGATTTGAATATATTGAGTTTGACTAACCTTAATTCAGCTCATTCCTAATTCAATTGTAGGTCGTATTCGACTAACATCTTCGAATATATTTTTTTCTCTTGAAACAGTTGGTGTATGGACACTGTCTAAAGCACATAAAAACTGTATAAATAAAATAGAATTGAATGAAAGTATATACTTTTTCTCTAGGATATTTTATATAAGGAAAGAAGTAAGCAATCATATGGAGCACTTCCACACATAATTGATGAAAGAATCAAATAGTAAGAGACAAAATCTTATTGATTGCCTAATTTGGTCATATGAGGAGAGCTTTTTCTTTGTGATTAGAGAGAAGAGAGGTCCACATGCCATTCCTTAATGTTTTATTAGTTCATATAATTGGAGGGGCCTGAGGGTAGCACCAAACAAGCAAGTTGTGATGGTTCATAGTGCATGATTCTAATGTGAAATGCAATTTAGTGCTATAATTAACAATTAATTTAACAAGCTTAAAAAAGCAAAACTCTTTTTCTTACACGTCAATACAAAAATGAGGCACCAAGTGGTAAGAATGTACTTTAATGAGTGGTTGGAAAAGAAATGAGATCAAAGTGACTTAAATTAAAAACATGGACGGTTAGTTCAGTCAAAAAATAGTTAGGAGTTGGGTGGGTGGGATTACATATTAATTTCATGAGCGGTGATTGTTGAGCTAAGCAAAGTAACTATACAAAGTGTGTTGTAGAGCAAAGATTTGAGGCATGGAAAAACTACCCAATAAGGGCGCAACATTAAAATCCAATGAATTTAGTGGAGAGGAGGAAAAAGTACAGCTTCAAAACTATTTGAAAATGATATATTATTAACTCATTATACGGATGAAACAAGAGATGAATGTTGAGTGCTTATATGGCCCCTAGTATTATTAGGTCATGAAAGGCTGAAGCCAAAAACTAGATGCCATAAACCATGATCATATGATTCAACTTGTCAATAAAATAAAACTATGAACCAATTTCAAGTTGATCAAGACACTAATTAATATTCAAATCAGATTATTAAATTAAAAAGACATTTTAAAAATCAAATTGGAAGGGAGACTTAGTCCATAATTTGTCTAATTATAAATGTTTTAGATCATCATCGTGGTCTTGATACCGTTGAAAATCAGAATCAAATGTGATTGATGGGACCTCAATTACAGTTTTTTTTTATCGCAAAAACATTATATCACGACCAAGATTGCAATTGTAAAAAAAATTTCCTTCTAAAACCCTAAATATTGTAATAAAATTTAGATTACGAGTTTACAGGCTAAACTAACATTTGAGTTGTATTAACTAAAGGGAAACCCAGTACTGACAGCGGTCTTAAAAACTTGAGTTGGGATGGCGGTGCTGGCTTGGAACCTTGGAGTGTCTTCCACCTCCTCAAAGCATCAAGTCCCGGTGTCAATCTGTGTGGACTAATTTAACTTGTTCAAAAAAAAAAACTACGGTCTTAAAATGTGATTTCATAATTATATGACAACGACTCCAACAGGAATTTGAATCATCTGCAGACCTACAATTTGATCTTGTCCAATCTCGTCCATCGGATTAATCAAAAGGTTTGGATTGGTCTAAGTCGCAGGGCTGCAAAAGAACCGTTTTGCTCCAACAAATTGTGTGAAGACTCCCCTATCTTGTTATAAAGATGATGATCTTGTTTAATTTGTCCTATCAAATTTACCAATACTAAGAAATTTTTAATTCGCACACAATGTTAATTTTAGGTTTTAATTTTAAACAAATCTATCTCCATCCTCGTGAGCTTAACTCAGTTGGTATGGACAATGCATAATAATATGCAAGGTTGAGGGTTCAAACCCCGCCACCAAAAAAATAAAATAAAAAAATCTATCTCCATTCTCAATTAAACCCCGGAACTAGATTAAAATTATATACACCACCATACCATACGACTTCATTCATACCAAATTTCGAAACGTGGGGAAGCCAACACCTTGTTTATTATTATTTTTTTCTCCCTTAATTTAATTGGTATGAGCATGAGGAAATCATTTACAATTTCACTTGAAGCTACCACCCCATGTATGAGGAACGTGGAAATAATAGAATAGAAGAGCCTATGCTACGGCTTAAAACTTTTAAGTCAGCGACTGAAAAAATAACCAAGTGCTTACGCAAGGTTTCGTGCAACTAGCATGACATGCTTCAATTTTAATGTGTCATTGAGACCTAAGAAATGTTTGAAGAAGTGGAGGGGTCCCATTGTCCAAAGTTGTGGAAATTTATGCGTCACATAAAGTAACAATGATTGAATAATTTTGCAGCATGTGGGATTTTTAGAACAAAGTACAACCGTTGGAATGATGAAGTGCTTCAACCCCATAAGGAATATGCACATTCAATAAAGAATGGTTAGTCCTTGCTTGTTAAGTTAGGTAAGTGATGCAACCATTTATTTTGCTTTATTAACTACAACTTGGCAGCGATTTGTTATTTGTACAAGTTCGTTAAATTCACATCAAAATTGAAATTGAACCAACTTTCTTTCTAGTCATCCTCACTTTCATCATAAAAATTAAAAACAATTGGTCATTTTCGATATCTTCTTCCGAAAAGAGCAAGAGTTTCCAGCCATGGTTTAATTGACTCAATTAAATGGCTAATACACAGTAGAAATATTTTTAAAAAAAATCAATTGAACCAACCATGGTCTAGTCCGACCTGATCCAATTTAACTCAATTCTATAGAAACTTCACTATGTTGATTGATGTTAAATACCGACATGTTTACACCTACATTATATATCTAATACATAAAAAAAAAATAGCGCATTACCTATTATTAAATTAATCTCTCATATCTCTCCACTCTTCTACATATCATCCCCAATTTCTCTCGTTGTTATTCAACAAGGAATAATTTGATTACAGAAAAGCAAATTCTTTTCGTATTTCAGGATTATTATAATGAATGACAAATATTAGTATACGTGCCGGTGTCATGAGGAAATTCTTTTCGCTGATACACTAAAGTTTTCAGACATACTGTCAAGAATATACATTTGAAACTGAAGTTTCTAAACACTAGTAACCATACATATGAAAATATGGTATTTGTGCAGTTGCAAAAATAGAGTTCCTTGAAAGATCAGGCTAAAAGATGTGTATTTTTACCAGTATGTACTCAAGTGAATTTTCAAATGCTTTAAAAAGTACATCCATAAATTTCACGTTTTTAGTTGCATATTCTTGAGTTCCCTGTGAGTAGATCGCAAATTGTGATTGCTAACAACGTCGAAACACAAAGATGAGGATTATTAATACTTGACAAATAAAGTCTAAACAAGAATTGTTCGACTTCCACCTATACATCAAACTTGTATTCACCCAATTAATTGGTTAACCACATAATTTACTTTATCCACCTATGTTTCCTACGGTTCCTTGCTATTTCTAATTTATGGCTTCTCAAGTAGTTTGGACTTGACATATGACAATGCAGTAGATGTATCGCAAGAAAAGCAACGAAGAAAATATCAGCTTTGGAAGATGATAATTATAGACAAACAACACAAAGCACCATAGAAGTGAGTTTTCGATTCAAATGGCATACCCATTCATTTTATGGTTTTTAAGATCACAATCAAAATAAAACTCCACTTAAACTAAAGTAACGCAATTCCTATTTCCAATGAGGTGGGAGAAATAATTAATGGACAGACATCAATTAAGTCATCAGATGGGAATGCAGGCGATAAAAAACCAAAAAGGAAAGTACCATCTAGGCCTACTTAATTATAGAACTGATCACGCCTTTTCCAACATGAGCACACATTTACAGTAGCCAGCCGATACCTGGATATGGAGACAAAATTTACAAGCACTTATAGCTCCTTCCCTCAAGGAAATTGAGAGTAACTGATATTCTGTGATTTAAGTATCATCGTTGTCTTGTTTTGCTAACTGCAGCAACTGCAGTGACAACTTCAGTTGTGAAGTCATCAAGATCACATCAAGCCAAGTACTTGAACAAATTTGCATTATCTTTGTCTCTTTCCAGGTAGTCTCGAGAGATCAAATCTTCAATCCGCTTCTTAATTGCCTTGACATCAGGCTGTGCAAACACATTATCCATATCACAATTGAGGATTATAACAAAAACTGAACAAAACAATGCCATAAAAGGGGTTAAATATACCTTAAACATGCGGCCTAACTGCTCAACGCACTCCATCACTAACTGTTGGTAATTTAGAACCTTCCGACTCTTCATAATACGCACAATTGAGGCATCAATAGCATATCTTCTGTCTTTGTCAACATCCTCAATTACTTTTTTCTTCTCATCCACAGGAGGAAGAGGAATCTGCACAACAAATTATGAGTCAGTCAAGGGTCTGTAAACCACATGGAGACTAAGATAATTCAGCAAATACAGAATATATTGAAACAATTATTATTTTTACAACTGTACCTTAATCCTCCTCATTTTGTCTGTAAATTTTGAATTAAATTCAAAATTATCAGTAGGTAATATTGCTTTCGTGCTTGGTTCCTTGTTAAGAATCTTGTACTTGGCACATGATAAGGAGTGAAGCAATCTAATAACATCATCATCGGTCAAGTTCAACTGAGCCATTATCTCAGAATAACTCAGTCTATCTGATGAATTGAAAAGAAGCAATGCTGAAGCCTATTAAAAAGCAAAAGACAACATCCGGGTAAGTAAAGATAAATCCATACAAGAATTTGAACATATCACAAAAATTAAACAACGAAGCAATAACACAAAAAATACAAGAGTATGCATAAAAAATATAACCTGGTAAGTAGTCACAATCAGTTCCATAGTTTTTGGTTCAAATTTCCCACTTATATTGCAGGTACCCAAGGAATAAATCCAAGTAAGTTTTCTGTGCTTAGTTTTTGTTTGATAGAACTCCTTGAAAACTTCTACACACTTAACCTACAATAAATAAAGCGAACAGTGTTAATTATAATACTTTTTATCTAAATCTAGGATAGATGCTATCGAACATTTCTGGGTTAATATCAAAAAAATATAAATATACCATTTCTGCAGGAAGATTGAGGTCAAAAGATTTGTAACTAGGCCAGAAACCAGTGGTCAGAACAGTAACTGTCAAGTCAATTCCAGGGTCTACATTAGGATTATTTTTTAAATATTCCTCAAAGCTTGTTTGGTTCTCCTTTGCCAGCGTCAAATCTGTAACCTGATGGAACCCAAATAAACAATGAAATTTTCTTTCATCATTCTACAAAATAGTTGAATATAGAATATCAGCTCCATCACAAAGTCTTAAAAGACTGACCATTCCTTCCATCTTTGAAGTAAATTGACCACCACATTGTTGCTTCAATTTTGTTAAAATACTCCTCTCATGGTCATCATTGGCACTCTTATCAAAAAGAAGCCTTCGAGCAAGCTTTTTCCTGCAAGCAACCAGGCGAGACGTATGATATGACTATTCTTATGAAAGTGAGTTCCATTAGGAAAAAGGGGTAACTTTGATACACATAAAAGAGCCACAAAAACTTCACTTCAATGATGGATAGCAACTGTATCATTGACCGTGCCATAAAATTTCAACAGTGTCATGTGCATCATAAAATACAAACAAAACAGTAAGGCATGACAAGTAACCGAAGCCCAAAACAGACAAAGCCAAGGAGGATGGATAGGATTGGTATTCCTGGATCTTATATTAATAGAAAAGCAAAGACATTTTCCACATCCAGATTTTTTTTCTTTCCAAAACTCAAACAGTCTGCATTGCGTTGAAACGTTTCAAAGAAAAACTATAAAAAACATGGTTATAATAGCAAAAATAAAACTTGCATTTCCAATTAATTGCAGTTCACTTTCTCTCTCCATTTTCTCTATATACCATCACTATCTCTTTTAGTATCCTTTTTATTTTTATTTAGCCCTTTAAAGTTTTTCCCAAAAATAAGTATCAACTTCTTTCCAGTAATACATGGAAGAAAAAAAACTAGTAGTGAAAACTAACAGGTTTATAAGCAAGGTGGAGTGAAGTCCAAATGGTTTAAATCTTTTGGACCATGAACCCCCCAAGCTTAGACCACTAAAGTCCATTATGCATACACTCCTCCAATCGGGTCTGTTTTAAACGTTCAAACATCAATGATTATCACAGATATTTTCCTTTTCTATGTTGTTTACCTATAAAACTCGGCAAACAAATCTTTGTCACTTATATAGGCAAGTAGCTTGACAACCTGCAAATAGATAAAAAGAATCTCAATTTCAAAACCACAATCATCAAATTTATCGAAGCATATGGTAAATCTAGACAGATGCACTGCAGACCTTCTCCAGTGTTTCTTCAATTGCTTCATCACTCAATTTTTCACTTCCGCCTTTCTTGAGAATATTATCGCAAAAAGTGGCAAGCAGTTCGGCACTTGAGCTTCCAGCAACACCCTTGTTGCAAAATATCTCAAAAGCCTCCTTAAGAGCCTATAGGATAAAATCTTTCAGATAACAAATTAATACAGCATAAAATTTTTGAAGTCATTAAATGATCATAACCTTATGGAATAGAGTATGATTTTGGAAACAGTCGTTCACATATGCCAGGTACTTGTCATGCAGCTCAATCACTTTTCGAACAAAAACCTGAAGAAAGAGACCAGTCACAGTTTCCATAAATGGATCAATATCAATTGCAGTTAAACTATGGATCAATATCAATTGCAGTTAAACTATGGATCAATATCAATTGCAGTTAAACTATAAAATTGGAAAATTCAGACATTACCTGCTCTTGTAACCCAACAATGTCCCTTTTCTCCGGCTGCAGACATTTTAATTTAAAAGTAATAAAATGTTAGAATCAACTTAAATTGCCTCAAAAGTAAAGCACCAAATCCAACAGAAGAGCAGGTAAATTGTTTGCAAAATGAGGAGACTGAGATTTGAAAGAAAAGTTTGTCCGATAAGGAACGTGTACGATCTACTATAAACAGAAACTCAATGATGCTAGCTTGACATAATGGACAATACCAAAGAAGGGGGAAGAGAGACTAGTCTAGCACTGGCTCAAAGAGTCAAAACATGTCTTTGTCCAGTAACTTCTGGGATTGTATAAGATGAGATCTCAGGTTTTCTATTTATGACCAAGACAAGTCTTGCGAAGTTATGCATTTCCTTTTATTTTCCCTAAAATGAATCCTTAAAGTTAAAATTGTATAGAAGTCTTTGAATGATAGCAGAATACTATACAAGTATGAAAAACATACAGTAATATCTATATGATTATTACTATTATGATGTTTATTGCTATTTTGCTTGGTAATAACAGTTATAGCCTTATAGGGTTTTCTCAAGACCTTTTGAATTTATGTGTATACACAAATCCAGACTGTTTGTCCATCATGTCATGTAGCACGTTATTTATCAATAAAACCAATTTACAGTGTTAAGATAGGTAAATAAGGCTCAAACAAAGTTTCCAAGTTAAACACTACTAATTTACATTTTAGAATACCAATGAAGCATTAGTTAATAAGGTTAAGAAGGGTACTTTAGTAAATAAAATTCATTTTATCATAGATATTAGTACACTCGATCACTTTCTTAAGAAGTGTTCATAGCCACAAATGGCACTTAACTTTTTTTTTATAAGCAAATGACACTAAATATGACACGGAGAGAGTACATTCAAGAAATTTGTGACATCATATCTGAACAGAAAAATAATATACACCTAAGTTGAAAATTATCAATCATATTTCTTAAACCTATACTTGAACAGGCGGGCTTCAATGCCGATTATTGCAGTGCTAGTTTTCCTCGATTATTGCAATAGAAAAAATAACCCGTCAACCAGAAATAAGGACAACTACAAAATTGAAACATACCTTCTTGTTACTTGCTGCATCTTCAGCCAACTTCACCAACGTCGTACCTTCTTCGGTAACATGCTGCATATAGGAAAGAAAGCATCACATAGACAAACCATCAGGAATGAAAGGAGAAATAGACTATACCCCAATTTTGATCGACATATATAGGAGGAAAATTATAAATATAGGTTTGATGCACAACCTGCTTAAATATACTGGAAACAGGATCCAAGCCTTTGGGTATTTTAGAAAAGAGTCTGAACATCCTTGACAAGTCTTCAACCTAAGCATTTAAAGGAAGCTGCGAGAATAAGTTTACGTCTTATGATATGCTTAAAAAACTTGTGAGCATATTACGCTTAAATAGTACCTTGTCGTCTCTAAGTAATGCATGGCATCCAGAATGCTCTTTTTCAAGGAGTTGGTTTGCATACACAGATAAAAGCTCATGTTGAACTTTCTAAAAAATAACATTTCACAAAGAAAAAAAGGCAGAAAAAGTCAGACACTGAAAAATTAAATCATAGAGAATCACAACTAGCTGGAATAATAGCAAGTAAAGAATAAACCTCTAATAACTTTGGCTCGCTACTAGAGTGCAGGTAATTAGCAACCCTGTCTTTCTCCCGTTTCAAGCACTCCTCCGCCTGTAATGAATGACACAATATTAAACAGAAGCCAAATGATATTGGAGATGAAGAAACCACGAAGGAATAATACCTTGAGCATATAATCAGGACAAGAATCTTCTAGGATCCAGTTTGAAGCCTTTCGAGAATAATATGCAGAAGTGTCTTTGAGCATGGCAACTTCAAAATCATTTTCATAGTGATCCATATGCCCCATTCCAATCTCAACAAATATATCTAATACATTTTTTATCAGAGCTCGATCAATCTGCTCTCCTTCACGTTCTTGATCAATCTTTAAACAAAAAAGGATAGGTTATTTAATCTATATTTATAAACACTGAAAATCGTGTATAATAAGAAAGAAAGAAAGAACTTACAAGAGAAATCACGGCATCTCTCACTTTCCCATTTACTTCCTTGTAAACCTGGAATTGATAAAAAAAAACACAACGGATTTAACTGACACATCAAGAAAGAACTATTATCTACTGATAGAAAACTCTGAAGGAATTGAAAAAAATTACCAAATCGCGGAAGCAAGTAAGCCCAACTTCATTAAGTGGAGGAAGTGACCTCCGAGCAATAAAGTATCGATCCAAATAGTGAAAGAAACGAGAAAGCCATCTAACCATGATTTTATGGTTAGCCCACCTCCTCACAAGTTCTCGCAACATAAATTCATCATGCTTCTCTCTCAAAGAAGGTAATACCTGAAGCCCAAAAAGTGATTTTCAGTTATGAAAGAAAAGTTGAGAACAGAAAACTAATAACAGATAAATAATCACAAAGGAAAAAACGGATTTCTAAAATATTACTGTCAAAATGCACTAGAAATTAAATGAGCCACATGACACCTCTCGCCACCCCACCCCCCAAGAAAAATAAATCATTTCATTATAGCATATGTTCTGTATCATTATCAATGATTTGAAATATGAGTCGAACAGATTTTGCTTTTCAGCAGTAATAAAAAAGGCTACCTTTAAGAGACACAGACCAATCAAATTTTAAGAGACACATTTATCTTACACATAAAGATTAGAGAGACCAGTCAACTATTGACGCTATAAAGACTGGAGAGACCAATCAACTAATGATGCTATAAAAAGCAGCTAAAATACCAAGACCAGATCCTTTCCAGCAAATTCAAGGGCCTTCAGTATCAATTTGTTGGAAGACGCCAACTACTAGTAAGTTAACTAAAGCTAGTTAGAGAGGGAAAGAGAAATAAGAGAAAGATGCAATCAGTCTTATGATTTAAGACAGAATAGGGAAGGAGAGTCGGAGTCTTTTGGATACCACGGAGTTTCAGTTACTATTAGAGTAAAGACAGCCTTGGCTGATCATTTTGATTCCAAAATTTAGAGATCTGGATCATGTTTAAATTGTGTGTGAGTCAGAGTCCACGCAAGATCAGGAGGGGATTAAAAGATCATAACTCAAGGATCGTAGCATGGATCGTAATATCCTATTAATAGGAAAATGTGTACACACACACACATATACACGTGCATAAAAAATCATAGAGAAAGACAATAACCAATGAATAACAAGATTAAACTATGTTCATAATTATAAATTCAAAAGTTTGTAACCATAAGTTCATGAAGAATATGAAACAGAGGATAATTCTTAAGTTGAAACCATTTGCACAGTAAGGATACATATGTTGAAGTCACTGAACTGAAACAGAGGATGAAGTAACTAAAACAGAGGAACCACATGCAAGAAACAGAGAAACTAAGGGAAGAGGGAGCGTCGCAATTGCTGCCAGAGGAGGGTGTGAGAGGTGGCGTCGAAGTTGCGAGGAAAGATGTTTCTATTTTTTTTTCTTTCGTTTTCTTTTTAAAACCTGGGTTTTATTTATATAACCTGAGCCAAGCTGCTTCAGTTTGGAAAAATAGAATTATTATTTTTTTACTAAAAACCCAACCCAGATTAAGAAATAATCCCGTGCAAACCAACTCACGTGGAGGTTGAATGTTCCAAAACGTTATTTTGTGGAGGACTACTTATACAAACTAGAAACACTAATTAAGCTTAGCTTCTAAGAACTGCATGATTGATGATAACATTTTCCTAAAAGGAAAAAAATGTGACACTGATATCATGTCATAGATCACAAGCAACATTGAAAACAATCAGAAATCAATTGAATTTTGTTCTATTCAACCTAAGCCAATAGCCCTATAAAGTAAGAAATAGACATGATAGTATGATACTCACTAGTAGACAGTGGCAAGTAGTAACTAGTATAATGACCCTAGTAGAAAAGTTGCAAAGTAATGATGACTACATACAAACAACAACAACAACAATCAAGCCTTATCCCCCTAAGTGGGGTCGGCTACATGGATCAAAGGACGCCATTACGGATCAAATGACTACATAACGCACGAAAATAATTTAAAATAAATTCAGACAGGTTATCATCATATATCATATCAAAATAACAGCATTACTCACAGTTGATAAGATGTACTCCTCAAATGCCTCCCTGTACTTATCATACAGCGGTTGGGAATAGTCATTTGGAGGCTTCTGAGTACACATATTATATATAGTTCTGCAATATAAAATTCAAGCATAAATAATAATCCTCAGAGCTCAAACAAAACCCAATTAATATAAAACTAAAACATGTCATAGAAAATTACGTGTATAGCATCATATAGTCCTCAGAGCTGAACTGAGGTTCAGGTAACCCTTCCAGAATATTCTTCAGCTTCTGTATTCCCTTCAGCATAAAATCCCATCCTTGTTCTAAATCAATAGTCTTCCGTTCACTCATCGGTAATCGCTAGCCTTAACACCAAAATCTGCAACCAAATTTACACAAAATTCGTTAAAACTTAAAATTCCCAAAAAATCAAAATAAAAAAAATAATAATAAAAAAAATATATCAAAATTTTCAACTCCGCCGAATGAAAATCACAGTAAACAGCATTAAACCCTCCTTCCCCCAAACCCTAATTGTTCCTAAATTTCAACAACAATGAAAATAAAAAATCAAATTCATATGTAAAAAATGAAATTCCAAAATTCAACTAAACAATGAAAATAAAATAAACAAAAATCAAAATTCCAACTCCAACTGAATGAAATTGCAGTAAATAGCATTAAACCCTAATACCCCAAACTAAATCCTAAATTCTCAAATCAAATTCCAAAATTGAACTAACTAATAAAAAATTTAAAAAAAATCAAAAAATTAAAAATTCCAACTGCTACGGAATGAAATCAAAATAAACATCATTAAACCCTAGTCCCCAAACTAAACCCTAAATTCTCAGATTTAACCAAATCTAGTTTAACAAAACCATAAGCATAACAAAACAAAACAAAACAAAACAGAAGAGATAAACGTACCCTTTTTCGGTAAAGAATCGTGCGCGTTGATTGAGTAAGAGAAATCCTGATAAAGGTTTCGGTGAAGGAGAATCGATAATGAAGAAGAAAATAGTGATGAACAGAAACGAGATGAAGAAAAATATATATTAATGAGAAAAAAAATAAAAGAGAAAATCTCGCACCAATTTTTTTTTTATTTTTTTTAGCAAAAGCACCGAAAATTTCTAAGGTAGTATATTTGGGCATGCATTCACATATGTATTTTATGGGATAAATTGATTATTTTTAGATCTTTAAAAAAAAAATTGATTATTTTTAGAGTAAAGTCCTCAATTTAGTGTTCCGTGTAAGAATAGCTCAATTGATGTAGACAATACATAATAATATGCAGAAATTGAAATTCCAATATTGAACATTTCATTTACTTTTATCTTAATCAATAAATTAATAATTTGTTTTTTTTTAGGGAAAATTAATAATTTGTTTATTATACAAATGTCGAAGTTTGAATATCGGAAATCTCACTTACATACCTTAATCAACAAATTAATGATTTGTATAAAATATAAATATGAGAAGGATTAAGATATATTTTATGTGAAAGACTAAATTGACTGACGAAAAAATTATGAAAGAGAATTGGGGTCTTCACTCTTATTTTTAAAAAGAAAAAGAAAAAAATTGATAATTTATTTATATTTTCTAGAAGAGTTTAATTTCTATACAATTAAATTTTGATGAATGTGATTATTATTTTATTATTGAAATAATTAAAATCATTTTTTTTCATTTAAAAATTAAATAAATAATTATATTTTCTGAAACTTATTTAAGAAAAACAAAAAAAAAATTTTAGGAAAAAAACTATTTTTTAATAAGTATTGGTCAAAATGTTAATTTGAATGAGTAATTATTTAATTTTTTATTCAATCAAATTATTTAATTTTATTGTCCAGAATTATTACAATTTAATTTTAAAGAATGTTATATTTTATTATTTAAATTTATAAATTATAACTACCGATTATTTTTTAAGTAAACTCTCAAATTAGTCCCACGTAATTTTTTTTCTTAGGTAAATTAGTCTCCGACAAAAAAAAATTAACTCAAATTAACCATTGACGTTTTCATATTGTCAACAAATTAAAAATTTATCTACGATATAAAAAAAGTAAAGGATTAATTTGAATGTATCTTTTGTCAAAAATTGAATTGCCCGAAGAAAAAATTACGAGGGATTGAATTGGTTCTTCCCTCGTATTTTTATAGGGAGAAAAATAGTAATATTGATAATTATTGATTTTTTTAGTGGATCATAAATGAATAGTTGTTTGTATGATACTTGTGGTGATATAAATTTATCTCTTTGTGTTTGCAGGGATGGGTTATGGGCACTTCAAGCAGTTTGTTTCGAGGAAGCTTGAGCTAGAGTACGAGCGTGCTGACCCGCTTGTGGGTAGATGGAAACCTACAGGGGCTATGTTGATCCTAAACACTACAGAGGCGTAGTTGATTTGATGGAGCATACTAATGTGATTTGGAGGCCGTACGAGTCTCGGCGAGACTTGACGCTTTTTCGGGACATATGTTGTTACTTAGGGTGGATCATGGGCGGCAGGGACAGGATGTGCCGTCACTTGCCGGAGCGGCTTCTGAGGCAGTACAACTATGTCCAGACCATTCATAGACCTCCTACGACGATTAGGGATCCTGCGCCAGCGGATGTGGTTATGGCCTTCACGAATTGTGTGTGCCCATCTCCTTAGCCAGCAGGAGAGGGGTGATCCGGTCCTAGAGGACGAGGTGTGGAAGCATGAGGTGGGGTACATCAAATGGTTCTATTTTATTATGATCGCACATGCGCCTGTTGCCGATTACACAACTCTTATTTCTCCCTACTAGGAGGCTATTGTTGAGTAGCAGTGGGCCAGACAGCCTCCCGACGCATTCCAGATCATCTGCAACATCAGAGCTAGAGTGGAGATTGCAATGGGGCATCCTAATGTGTTTTCAAATCCTATCGTTGCTGGTATTATGGAGGGCATCCGGTCCAAGTATAACACTCTGCAGAAGGTGCCGGTTCCGCGGAGGAGGAGGAGGAGTCATAGTCCACACTAGGATTAAGGTTTTTTTTGTGTTTTTCTGTCATTTGTATATATTTAGATATTTTTATGACACTTTGGCGGATATGGTTGTAATATGTTTACATTTGGGCCTTTGCGTTATTTTATGACATTTTGGTTACTTTTCGGTTTATTTTGTGTATTTAAATTTTGAATGAATGAATGAATTGATGTATGTATGTATGATTGAATGAATGATGAAAACATGAATGAAAATAAATGAATGGATGTATGGAAGTGTGAATGAATGATTGAAATTAGGTAAAAATGTCAAAACAACTGTTCTGGTTGTGGACACATAATCAACGTGAGTTAAGTCACGTTGGGTTTAACACCAGCGTTACTTAAGTCACGCAGGTAGCGTGACGTAACTCACGCTGATTTTAGCGTGACTTACGTCACATTGCGTTTAACACATGTCTGACTTAAGTCACACAAGGAGTATTTTAGCCATTTTGTATGGGGATGAGCAAATCTTGATGAGAGAAGAACAATTTTCTTATAAAAAAAAAATCACATTTTAGGTAAGGAGTTTGGCTCCACTTCTCCTTCTAAGGAGATGATAAGTCCATTAAAAGTTGAGTCAAACATACTCTTAATAAACAAGTTAGACTGATCCGTGCTTTAAATAGGCCGGGTCATAGACCCCTGGCGGATGACCTGACCTATTCTCACCCAAAACACACGCATCCTTTTCTTTCTATTGTAAAAAAAAAAAAAAAACTTGCCTTTTTTCTTAATAACTTCTTAATAACACGTGCGTGGACTAATACTTTTTTGACAAATGAATTAGTACTTATTATAATAATAAAAATAAATGGTAGGGTTAAATATGTTTTAAGTCTCTACAAAATTATAAGTTTTTAAATTTAGTCTTTAGAAAAATTATTCACTTTTAGTTTCTGTTTATATTTTATAAGGATTATTTTGGAGGACTAAAAATACTCCTTTATTGTAAAAAAAAAAGTTTTTGGAATAAAGGCTATCATACAAACTACAATATTATGGAGGACTAAAACTACCATTAAAATGTTGTAGAGATCGAACTTGAAAGCTCGTATTCTAGACTAAAAACACATTTAGCCCTAAAAGATATTTTCAAATAGGGAATTAATTTCTAAATGTAAATTACATTTCGTTACAAAGAAAATCTATCGGTATATGACGATGAATTACATTTTTCATTATTTATTCTATTAATTCTTTGCCTAAAATTTTTTTATTCACAGCGTACCATTTTTATATGAAAATGTACCATAATAAACTTAAATAGCGTTGTAAACAAAAAAAACTAAAATAGCGTACCAACTACATATACATTCATATCTAATGTGCCTAATTCATTAATAATTTCATACATGTGTATCCGAACCGATACCAAAGTGCAAACCATGTGACGTTTGGTGCGCATAATATGATATAAACATGATATGATAAAAAGCTAGATAATGATTGGATATGATAGTGATAGGATAAACACTATCTCCTCATGTGTTTGGTACACACATGATAAGAAAGATGATAACAATATATTATCCTATCTTGTGTTTGGTGAACATGATAAAATAATACATGATAGCGATAGGATAAACCCTAACCCTAATTGAAAAAAATCGATTGAAAAACTAGGAGAAATACTAAAAATTATGCACAAAAAGTAGGATCGATTGGAAAGACTAAAAATTAAGCGCAAAAAAATAGAACCAAATGGAAATAAGGAAGCACAAAATAAAAAATTGATTGGAATAGAAACAAATCGAATGGAAATTAGGAAGCACAAAGTAAAAAATTGATTGGAATAGAAACAAAAAATAAAATAATATTGGAAACACAAAATAAGAAGCAATTTTGGAAGAGAATCAAACAATTGGAAATCGATTGGAATAGAATTAATCGATTGGGAAGAGAATAAAAAAATGAAAAAAAAAAGCTCTTAAGGTAAAAATTAGGAGAAAGAAAGAACTGAAATAAGATTTTAGAATAGAATTATTGGAGAGGGTGGGAGTTGAAGGAGGTGTGTTGAGGAACAAAAGAAACGTGTGTGATGTTTTTATGATATCAGGTTGCTAACCCACCAAAAATTAAGGATAAGAATAACAATGGATGAGTAGGATACGATTAGAAATAAGTTTAAATTATCCTATTCTACTGGTTCACCAAACAAAAAATTGGATCAAGATAGGATAGTTTTTTCATATCCTATCTCTCTATCATGTGCACCAAACAGACCCTAATCTTCTTCTAGTTTTATAGATAAATCAGCTTCCTCTCAAAAAAGATAAATCAGCTAAATTCGGTTGTTACAGGTGAAGGGCAAAAACCAAGCATATGCTTACCCGCCCATCAAAATATGGCACATTCAACATCAGGACATCATGATTACAAGATCTAATTCTAATGTAATAGAGTTCAACTTTTGTTGTTTGTAGTCCTTGTCAATTGTCATTACATCTCTAACATGATGTAAATGAATATCCATGAAAGGCAGATGATATGACATATGTAGCCATTTTTTTGGATGAATATAATATCCATGTCTTTTTTATATCCGGTCGGATATCAGTTAAGTAAGTAACCCATGGATTTTGAAGTATCCACGGATATATACAGATGTCTATAGATAACATATTTAAAAAAATGATTTTTTTAAAAAAAATTACCTAAAATTTAACAAAAAAAAGTTCATTACATTAAGTTTTTTATTTTTACCAGAATATAATAACATCGGTACACACAATAGCAATATTCATGCATAGTAGTAATATCCATACATTTCATTTCTAACAAAAAAAAATAATCAAAGCTAACAAAAACAAAGTCTCTTGATTTAAAAAAATAAATAAATAAAGGGTAATATTATTGGTTTGTTTTAGAGAGAATTGAAGCATCGTGTAATAATATTGTATGGTGTTAAGGTTTTTTGTTACTCAAATTGAAAACATAGTAAGGTTATTTATGTAATTTACTTAGTTTAATAGTGGCCACAAATATTCGCGGATGCGGATACCATCAAATCCGCATCTGTATCCATTAAATCACGGATAATTGAAATTTAATAGCGGCCACAAATATTCGCGGACGCGGATACCATCAAATCTGCATCCGTATCCATTAAATCACGGATAATTGAAATATCTTTTTATTTTATTCACGGATATCCATCAAAATATCCATCCTCTGCCCGTGACAGATTTTTTCCGCGAATACCTGCGTGGGTGCAATTTTTTTTCCATCCCTCATCTCGGGCCTTCTTTGCATTCTCACTACTAGATTTTCAAGTTTCAACAATACACAATTAATTTTTTTTTTATAAGGAACAATTAATTTATTTCTGTTTAGCTACTTCACTTTTGGCATCACATTTTCTTCACTAGCTCAATTGAATAGTGATATTCTAAAAATTCATAATTTGTCAAGTGTGCTTAAACATGCCCCACCTGCAAACATAGCTTAAAAATATAACAGAAATTGGGAAGAAAAAGATTCTTTTGCATATAACATTACTATTAAATCTAACTGTTACATAGTTTAGAAACATTAGTACAAAAATGAATATATGAATCACACTTTATACAGATAGGTTTAAATAAAGAGTAGTGATATTTATACATCTCTTTCTTATAATTTTCAGGACAATTTTGTTTTTTTTCTCTATGATTGGTCAAAAGCAATAGAGAGAGAAAATAAAAACATAATGTGAATATAAGAGAGAAAGTTATCAAAAAGTTGTTAGAAAATGGTTATACAAATATCATTTCTCTTAAATAAATACTACCAAGAACAGTACAGAAGTTAAGCATCATGCCGAATTGCCAATGCTTTGTTTTCGTTACAAATTCCTATAGCCAATTTTTTTGCAATCCTTCATCTTGGAAACATTCAATTGACATTTCAAGTTTTAACAGATGGTAGTAATCTTCCAGAAAAAACTAATATATAATCTAATGTAACAAGATATGTAATCAAATGTAAGGAGAATGAACTATGGTTTGATTCATCTGTGCTCAAGCCAAGGAAATCAACCAACTGATTATGCAGCAGATTAAAATCTTGGAGAAGACTCAAAAGAAACTTGTAAACTAATTAAATAAAATCTAAGTTAATCATAATGGAAACAAGAGTGAATGCATCAAGGTTTCAGCACATTGTTGTTGGCATGGTTCTCCACCAGAAACATAGCAAACCTTACTTAACTATAATAAGATAATGCTTTCTAAACAGCAAGACAATACTTAAAATCTTAATTGAGAAAACCTAAATAGTCTTGGCTATAATGTGTTCCATGCAACTCTCAAGCCTCTTCAGATGATCCTCCTGGACATCTATTTCAACTAAGGGTGACAATTGGATCCATCAAATCCATATTCATCCGGTCCATCCACTATAAAATCCATCTGATCTATCTGTCAAACAATTTATTTTTAATGGATTGGGTTCAATCCATCCATTAAAAATCCAATGGATCATTTTTTATTGGTTATTTTAAATCCAATTTATTCGAAACTGCTTATTTATGCAAAATAGCTTATTATGATATCTTTTTAAAAAACAGCTTATTCAAAACAACTTATTTATGCAAAACAACTTATTAAGATCTTTTTTTTAAAAACAACTTATTTATCCAAAACAACTTATTAAGATCTCTTTTTAAAAACAACTTATTGAAAACAGCTTATTTATGTAAAACAGCTTATTAAGACATCTTTTTTCAAAACAACTTATTTATGCGAAACAACTTATTCAAAACAGCTTATTTATGCAAAACAGCTTATTCGAAACAACTTATTACAATCTCTTTTTAAAAAATAGCTTATTCAAAACAACTTATTTATGCAAAACGGCTTATTTATGCAAAACAGCTTATTAAGATATCTTTTTTCAAAACAACTTATTCAAAACAACTTATTTATGCAAAACAACTTATTAGGATCTCTTTTTTCAAATCAACTTATTCGAAACAACTTATTTATGCAAAACAGCTTATTAGGATCTCTTTTTTCAAAACAACTTATTCACGCAAAACAGCTTATTAGGATCTCTTTTTTCAAAATAACTTATTCAAAACAAATTCTAATAATTTTTAATATAATCTAAATTTGAATACATATTTTTTCTAATAATTTTACCCCCCTCTTATGTTGATATCTACACTTTACTCCCTCGATAATTTTTTTTATTTCTAATAATCTAGCAAAATAATAATAATCTAACAAGCTTCGGAAAAAAAAATAGAATTGCGGGTCTATTTTAATATAATCAAAATTTGAATACATATTTTTTTGTTATTTTTTATTCACGATTTTTTATTACATTTTTTATTTTTTATTCACAACTTCAATAACATATTGTTTTAAACCCTGTTATAAAATAGGCTTAATAGCAGTTTTCGCCCCTATTCACAACTAGTTTTAAACTCTAAATTATAAAATTAATAGCAAAATATTTAAATTTAATTATCATTGACGTTTAAATTACAAAGAAATAAATTTATTTTTCCTAAGTGGTGGTTCAAAATTAGTATATATCATAAAAATATTTATTTATGTTAAAATAGATTAAAATGTAGTGCATATTTAATTATTAAGAGAGGGTTGTAATTCATGCATCTTATAAGGGAGGAAGTATAAATTTTACTTTTCAAATGAGGAAATTGTATATTTTAACTTAAGAGGGGAGGGGAGTGTAATTTACTCTAGACAAAATTACTTCTGACCTTTTGTCTTCCAAGATTAGCTCAACTAACAAATATAACAAATAGATAGGAGTAACTTCAAATATTAAAGGGAAATGTTAACAAGTGCCCCGGGAGCACTTGTTAAGGAATTATAAAAAAAAATCTCTTAAAAATTGTGTATTTTTTTTTGTCAATGAAAATTGTGTATTCTACTTTTTGAAAGTTGAAAAAATGTTATTTTTAATGTAAAACTTAACTTCTTTTTTTCTACTTTTAGTTTGTTAACTAGTGTGTGGGTGCACCGATTAACAAGACCCAATATTAAAAAGAAGGTAACAAACTAAATGCTTATATATCCACGATATATCCATTTTTTTTTACATTATTCTTTAAAAAGTGTAACAAACTAGATCGAATATATCTTCAATTCTATAATATATTTATACTATATATAAATAAAATAGGCTTAAAATACATGAGTTTAGTGTTTAGACTGATTTTTTTCATTACCTATTTTATCCTTAATTAAAATATTTTATTTACTATTTTATCCTTTAATAATATTATTTTAAATTTTAATTAAAAAATTAAATTCCATTAAAGTAGGAAATATCTTACTACAATATTACTATATGAAGGGGATTGAGATCTTGGGTTGAATTTTTTATAATTCAAATCATATCGTTAAACAAATTTTCGTATATTAATGTTATATTGTTTTTTCATAAAGTACCTTAACAAGTTTTTAAATAATAAATTGATGCTTATTTATTTGCATAAACTGTTTTGCAAAAGCTCTAAAATCGGCCAATCGAAACGAACCCTGTATATAAAGGGTATATGGATTTTGAACTAACATTTTTATTATTTCAATTACACCCTTAAATAATTTTCCTATATGAATATTATATTGTTTTTTTAATAGATGCGATATTGTTAGTCTTATTAAAAAATGTATACTACATTTTTTTTTAGGGAAATATGTTTATAGCATTTCATTAATAATAAGAGATTCAATACAGTTGGGTATATCAAAGTAAACGATGGGACTAGCTAAAGACGTGACCTCTATTGCAAGAGCATGAGCAACCGCGTTGTCTTGTCGCCTAACAAACTCCACACTAGAGTTAGAAAATAAATTACTGAACAACGAACGACAAGATGAAATAATACAACCAGATTCAGACAAGTCATTCATGCTAGAAAGGAAAGCATCTGCTGTCACTTTTGAGTCTGTTTCGAAATCCACATTGTCAAACTGCATATCACTCAACCATTGTAGAGCTGAGTGCAGCCCTAGGCTTCACCCACATCCACCGGAACTGTACAAGGGTAAGGAAAAGCCTTAGCCAGAACAAACGTACCTTCCGCATCCCGAACACAAATGCCAATACCTGTACGATTGGTGTGAGAAGAAAAGGCCACATCAATATTACATTTGTATCTACCTACCCCAGGAGGTTGCCACATGATGTGATTTTGATGAAAGGAAGAGGCTGCATCAATATTACATTTCCATACTATGAGATTGCGGTGTTTCCATAAACTCCATATTACAGATGACAGCCGTTGTGTTAATTCAACAGACAAGTTTTCTAACAAATGAAATATAGCACCCGTAGCTGAGTCAGTGACAAAAATTGCATATTGCACAGAACTCCAGAGACATGTCATATTCCAAACCTGTATGGAAAATGGACAGTCAAAGAAAACATGCACAAAATCTTCGTGGTTAGAGGCGCAACTAGCACAGCTAGTCGGACAATTGACACCTTTACCTAGCAAACGAACATGTGTCGGTAAACAACCACGACACATACGCCAAAGTAAATTCTTGACTTTCGGTGGGAACTTAAGATTCCAAATACCAGACCAGTACCCCGGACGCCAGTTATAAGAGGAGTCAATTAACTCTGAAACACATAACCTGTAAACACTTCAGACAAAGTAACGCCTGTGCCTTTCCGCTTTCCATATAATTTTATCCTCTTCAACCTGAGAAATAAGTGATGTATGGAGTATTTTGTTTGCAATATCAGCACTAAAAACCTGTCGAACCACCTGTTCATTCCAGCTTTTATCATATCAATTCATCATGCTATTGACAGTAAAATTATGAACAAAGTGAGCACCTGAAATATCACTACTAATAAACTCTCCATTTGGCAGCCATCGTTCGTTTAGAATGGAAATGTTCACGCCTGAACCTATACGCCATCTAGCACCCCCACGCACAAGAAATCTAGCGTGCATGATGTTGCACCAAACATAGTTGGGGTTGTGCCCAACATTGGCCATGAGATAAGAGCCAGTCGGGAAATAGCGAGCTTTAAAAATACGGGCAACGAGCGAGTCCGGTTCAGTGATAAAATTTCATCCTTGCTTACCCAACATAGTTAAATTAAAAGCAGAGAGGTCCTTGAAACCCATACCTCCGTGTATCCTAGGTGCTGAAAGTTTCTCCCGATTCAACCAATGAATGCCTCTTTGCACTATTTTACCATGTCCCCACCAAAAAGAGTTCATCACCTTTTCGATAGAGTCAAGTAAAGTAATGGGAAGCTGAAAAATACCCATCACATAAGATGGAATAGCCTGCAAAACAGATTTTATCATCACCTCACGACCTGCTTTGGAAAGACACTTACCATCCATGAGTTAATTTTTTGCCACACTCGATCCTTGATATAAGCGAATGTAGCATTTCGATTTCACCCTATCATAGTAGGTAGGCCCAACTATTTACATGTGCCCAAAACAACCTGAACGCCTAGGATATTTGTAATGTTAGTTTTAAGTTCATCAGGAACATTGCGCCTGCAATATATTTCAGATTGAGGTAAACTAATCGCTTGGCCAGAAGCTAACTGATAAGTGGAAAGAATATTTTTCATAACATGTACTTGGTCTTTAGTGGCTTTGAAAAAAAGAAAACAATCATCAGCGAACAAAAGGTGAGAAAAAGACGGTGCTTGACGACAAATCTTTGTACCTATGAGAACATCTCTTGTCTCAGCATCTCTGATAAGTGAAGATAAACCTTCGACACAAATAATAAACAAGTACGGAGAAAGAGGGTCCCCTTGACGGAGACCACACCCTGGAATAATTGGACCAACCTGTGTACCATTAACAAGCACAGAATAATCCACTGATTCAACACACAAACACATCCAGTTAATCTAGTGAGTATGAAACCCCATTTTATGCAAAACAGCCCTCATGTAATTCCAATCCATACGGTCATATGCTTTGCTAATATCAAGTTTTAGAGCAACATACCTATCGTCTCCTCGCGTCTTGGCTTTCATAAAATGTAATACCTCAATTGCAACCATAACATTATCTAGAATAGAGTGTCCCGGGACAAATGCGGATTGGTTACCAGAAATGCATTGAGGCAACACCTTTTTCAATCGGTTTGCTAGCACTTTTGAGATGATTTTTTATAACACATCACATAGTGCGATAGGCCGCCAATCTATCATGCTAACCTGTATATAACCTTTTGGGATGAGTGCAATATTAGTAATATTTAAATCATGGGGAAATTGTTCAGTCCCTAACCAACCACAACATTCTTTGAAAATATCATCACTACATAAATTCCAAAAATGCTATATTTGTTAAATTATTGTTCTCATTGCACATAATTTATTTATAATTATTGTTGTCATTGTACAAAATTTATTAGTATGGTTAGACAAAATAATTCTACTTTTAAATGATTTGTTGGGTTTGTTACAATTTGAAAGTCACAAATATTTGTACTTATAATTTTAAACAAAATCAAAATTTCATATAAAATATCATTCATAATGTACACATGCAATAAAACGCGCATGTGAGTGCCCGTCTTTCCGCTAGTGGGAAATAACGAGGTTTTAAATATGGGTTTGTCTAACATGTGCAATATTGCACATGTTAAAACAACTAATAGTAGTAAGTTTTTCTTGAAAATCAACAATTATCTATTCAAAAGTTTTATATTCAATACTAAATGTACAAATTCTAATACAAAATTTCTATTTTGAACTTCTTAACATTGCAAATTTGCATATGATAGAAAAACCCTTTAAATATTGAGGAGAAAAACCCTTAAAAAGAAAATATTGAGGAGAAAAAGGGGAACTGGGGAGAGCATGGTGGGAGGTGCATCCCACGTGGCAGCTTTGGAGAGCAAACATGTGAACCCTCAATTTTTGAAACACAATGGCAATGATGACACTCTGTCATCTCTCTTTTCTTAGACACTTTTATGTTTTTTTTGTCTTAAATTCATTGTAATTCAAGGAGCTGAAAGCCAAAAAAGAGCAGAAAATTGGAATACCACAAGAACACAAATTGGGCGCCGTTTTTACATCTTCGGGCACTGATATTTGAGGCTTACCATGTTGGTTCAACAAAAATTGGGCGCCAATTTCATCAGGAGCGTGCATCATAATGGGTTGTTTTGAGGATTTCGGCCGCCGATTTCTGTATTTCGGTGGTCGATTTTGGCTGTGTCTATTTAAGGAACATGAATTTTCAGAAGAAAGGTTCACGATTTTAGAGACCTAAGACATATTTTGGAGCCGAAGCTTTGCAGATCTGGTGGGAAACCATCAAAACTCATAGTCAGTCATCCATCTCATGTATGAATCTTACTTTTCACATTAGTTATCCTGTACTTTAGCTATGACTAACTAATCTCCTCGTGGTTTAGACCTAGATGAATCTGATGTAACTTTATGGAAACCTGATTTGTATGAACTCCCTTGAATATCAATGAAAGTCTAGTTTAATTCATATTACTTTGTGTTTAATGTTGTTTGTATGTTTATTATTGACTACTAACACCAGCTTTATGAATATGCAAATTGATTTTAGAATTCGAATGACCATTAGCCTTGACTTTTGACTCTGATCTAGGTAATAGGTTTAATCTAAGTAATCAAGCTAGAGATAGACCATTATTAGGTTATGACTAATAGATCAACGATCTGTTAAAACCTCCAATAGTCCCAAATTCACTTAAGAGATTAAGGGATTGTCACTTGCGGATAGAATTCTAGGTCAAGAGATTTAGTAGAATTATCGTGTTAATCTGTCGTTAAATTAGATGAACATTGCTTGAATCGGGAGTGCAAGTTGCTGTAAAGGAACATTAGAGGACTCAAAGGTCTGAATCATAATTTTCTCATAAATTTCTAAAACCAATTTTTATTGTTTTTATTCAATTTATGTTACAACAATCAACTCGACTGCATATGGCACCCTTGAATTTAATACATCCTTTTGATAATGAAATTGTTAAGTAGAAGTTAACAACAGTCCCCATGGATACGAATTATTTATTACTTCGATTGAATTTGGTACAATTGCCAAATATCTATAAAAAACCGTAGTGAATGTTCATGATGCTATTTTTTTATCGATAAATCTAACGGTCAAGTTTGTTTGGAACAGTGTCGGAGCCTGAGTTTTGGACAACTTGGGTGTAGTTTCGATTTTACGTGATCTTGTTCGATATTCTAGACCGACTATAATATTTTTTAGTGGGACACGTGTCCATGCGAATAAAGTAAATGAAATATGAGCTCACCTTGGTTTTGGTGGAGCCTTTGCAGTTGATCGTGTTGGTTGAAGCGGTGGACTTGATTGCCTGTGGAGGCAACCTTTTCAATGCAACTTGATAAATTACGCTATAAATTTCATCAGCATGGAAGTAACGAAACAACAACAACATCATTGATGATTTACTAGTTTTTATGATTTTCTAGAAATAGAGAGTAGGAGGGATGCTTGGGATGTATTGCAAACTCTAGCGCAAGACATCAGTCTCACATGGTACATAATGGGGATTTTAATGACATCAATCGAATGGAGATAAACGAAACCATATTGTTCACCTTGGAGAATTCATGACTTTAAAAACGTTGTTCAAGACTGCAACCTTGTTGATTTACCAATATACATGGAAAGATGGTGAGATAGTAATGGAGGAACATAAGAGCGTCTGGACCGACCTATGGCAACACAAACATGGTGTGATATATGTCTGCAGGCTGCACTGACCAACCTTATTGCAAATATATTAGATTATTCATCGATTTTATTGCAGTTGACAAATATGGTGAGAATCACGGTAAAGAAGCAACTTAGATTAAAAAATGCTTGGTTGGAGGAGGAAGATATAAAAATGGTGGAGCTTAATAATTAAAGCGAGATGTTACAACTCTCCCCCACTTAGAATTTTCGTTCACGTCAATTCAAACACATCAATTCAAACACATCAAATAAACACATAGATTCTAAATAATTAAAATAATAATAATAATAAACTAAAAATCAGGTTGTTACAACTCTCCCCCACTTAAAGAATTTTTGTCCTTGAAAATTACCTGAAAGAAACAACTTCGGATATGCCTCTTTCATCCGATCCTTTAACTCCCAAGTTATGCTCTCTCCCGTAAGTCCTCCCCAAATCACTTTCACCAAGGCAATTTCTTTCCTCTAAATCGCTTAACTTCTCGATCTTCAATCCTCAATGACACGGTCTCCAAGATCAAATTATCCTCAATGACATGTCGTCGACATATTTCCGAAGTTGTGACACATGAAACACACTATGAAGATTCGACAACGCAATCCGATAAGCCACTTCTCCTACCCTCTCTATAATCCGATACAGACCAATAAAACGCGGTGTCAACTTCCTAGACTTCAAAGCATGTCCAACACCAGTCACCGGGTTAACCCTAAAAAATACATGATCTTAAATTTGAAATTCAATATCCTTCCTTCGCTTATCATGATAACTCTTCTGTCTACTCTGCGATGCTTTCATCTTCTTTTGAATCATCTTAACTTTCTCCGTAGTATGTTGAACAACTTCCAGTCCAATCATGACACTTTCTCTCGACTCATACCAACATAACAATGTTTTACATCTCCTTCCATACAACGCACCAAAAGGGCCACACCAGTACTCGAATGAAAACTGTTGTTGCAAGTGAATTCAATCAAGGGTAAGCATTCACTCCAACTCACTCCTTGTTCCAAAATTAAATTAAATAATATTACATCCGTTAAAGAAAAAAAAAAACTAGCAAGCAAAGAGGGTGGGTCTTAAACCCTAATAACCCTCGAATCTTCACCACGAAGCTGCAGAATCTCACTTCTCCAACCATGTCTTTCATTTCCAACAACTCCAAGCTTCTCCGATGGCGTCCATCTCTCCACCCAATCTTCCCTTCCACCTCCCTCTCCCGTTTCTCCACCTCCACTTCCATCGCCGAACCTCTCTCCGAACCCGACCTCCCTCTCCACACCCCTCCCGAACCTCTCTCCGAGCCTCACCTCCCACAATCCCGAACCCGAACCACCCAATCCCAATCCCAAAACCCAGAACACATCATCACCCGCATGCTCACAAACCGCGTCTGGACAACCCGCCTCCAACACTCAATCCGCTCCGTCGTCTCCAAATTCGATTCAAATCTCGTTTACAACATCCTTCACTCCACCGCCGCCGCAAACCCCGATCAAGCTTTGAAATTCTACCGATGGCTCGAAAGATCCAATCTTTTCATTCATGACACTAACACCACTCTCAAAATGCTTCAAATCCTAACCCGTTATAACAAACTCAACCACGCTCGTTGTATTCTACTTGATTTACCTAAAAAGGGGTTACCTTATGATGAAGATATGTTTGTTGCTTTGATTGAAGGCTATGGTCGCGCTGGGATTGTTCAGGAAGCTGTTAAGATCTTTCAGAAGTGTGATCAAAAGAGTGTTAAGGCTTATGATGCTTTGTTTAAGGTGATTTTGAGGAGAGGAAGGTATATGATGGCAAAACGGGTTTATAATGCTATGTTGAGGGAAGGTATTGAACCTACTAGACATACTTATAATATTCTGCTTTGGGGTATGTTTTTGTCTTTGAAATTAGATACTGCTGTTAGGTTTTATGATGATATGAAAAGTAGGGGTATTGAGCCTGATGCTGTGACGTATAATACTTTGATTCATGGTTTTTTTCGGTTTAAGAAAGTTGATGAGGCGGAGAGTTTGTTTGTGGAGATGAAAGGGAAGAATTTGACGCCGAATGTGATTAGTTATACTACTATGTTGAAAGGGTTTGTTGATGTGGGGAAGGTTGATAGGGCATTTGAGGTTTTTGAGGAGATGAAGGATTGTGGAATTAAGCCAAATGCTGTTACGTTTACTACTTTGTTGCCGGGGTTGTGTGATGCTGATAAAATGGTGGAGGCGGGGAATGTTTTGGGGGAGATGGTGGAGAGGTATATTGCTCCCAAGGATAATTCGGTTTTCATGAAGCTGATGGAGTGTCAGTGTAAAGGTGGGAACTTGGATGCTGCGGTGGATGTGTTGAAGGCGATGATTAGGTTGAGTATTCCTACGGAGGCGGGTCATTATGGTGTGTTGATTGAGAATTTCTGTAAGGCTAATGTGTACGACAGGGCGGAGAAATTGTTGGATAAGTTGATTGAGAAGGATATTGTGTTGAGGCCGGAGAATTCCTATGAAATGGAAGCTAGTGCTTATAACCCAATGATTGAGTATCTGTGTGACAATGGGAAGACGGCGAAAGCGGAAACGTTTTTCCGGCAGTTGATGAAAAAGGGTGTTCTGGATTCAGTTGCTTTTAATAATTTGATCCGTGGACACTCAAAAGAAGGAAACCCTGAATCTGCACTTGAGATTGCAACGATCATGAGTAGGAGAAAGGTTCCTAGTGATGCAGATTCTTATAGATTGCTTATCGAGAGTTACTTAAGAAAAGGAGAACCGGCTGATGCTAAAACAGCTTTGGACCACATGCTTGAAGGTGGACATGAACCGGATTCGTTCCTTTACAGGTCAGTTATGGAGAGTTTGTTTGAAGATGGCAGGGTCCAAACTGCAAGCAGAGTAATGAAAAATATGGTGGAGAAGGGGGTGAAGGAGAATATGGACTTGGTTTCAAAGATATTGGAGGCCCTTTTCATTAGAGGTCATGTTGAAGAAGCTTTGGGCAGAATTGATTTGCTTATGAACAGTGGATGCGAGCCTGATTTTGACCACCTTCTATCCATTCTCTGTGAGAAAGAAAAGAGGATTGCTGCTCTCAGATTGTTAGATTTTGTTCTCGAGAGAGACATCATCATTGACTTTTCAAACTATGATAAGGTTTTAGATGCTCTCTTAGCAGCAGGAAAGACCCTCAACGCATATTCCATCTTATGTAAAATTATGGAGAAACGAGGTGCAACAGATTGGAGCAGCCGTGACGAGCTGATCAAGAGCCTTAATCAGCAAGGGAACACAAAGCAAGCAGATGTCTTGTCGAGAATGGTCAAAGAAAAAGTGGCAAGTCCGCCAAAGAAAGAGGGAAAGAAGAAAGCAAGTAGAGCTGCATAATCTGTTCTCTCTTCATTTTCTACTTAAAGTTTTAGAGGTGAGACTTATTAATGGGTTTTGGTTGTAATAAGTTGTTATACGAGGAAGAGAAATCATGAATTGTTTTTCATTTATAATCAAGAACTTTGATTCCTTCCAGCTGATCAGTGATTTGTTTTGACACATTCTTTTCTATATTTTATTTAGTTGTTATATTATTGATAGTCTACTATCAAGCTCTCAAGTTGTGTAACTTGTTATTTATTTTCTCTTGGAATGACATGAGAAGTTTGAACTGAAATCGAACATTTCTCAAATTTACAAGATTTGTGAATTCTTGTAGTTCTCTTTTATTTTGCTTTCCGAAATTCCTATTTGACGGTTCTGAATATACAAGGTGTTAAATCTGTCCCACTTTCAAAAACTGCCACTATCAGCCATAATCAATAATGCATGGGTAGATATATGGATTATCTAGAAGTTTGTTCTGGATATATGGTCTATGATACAAACATCATTTATTCATGTATATCACAAAACCTTGCCCTAGTGTGTTTGATCTGATTTATATGCAAACGATAGGTCTTATTTTGCTGATGTTTACTTGTATTCTTGAACTGTATAATCCGTGAAATACATCATCATCGTATAATTCATACTTTTTGCTTGTGTTGGTCTGGTAAACAAGTCTTTCATTATTCCAACTTCTTAAATTGCAATCAGCAGTTGCGAATTTTAGTTTTGCAGCAATGCATGGTTGTTGCCCCTGCCCTTGAGGATGTTGAGCACCGTTGCTACTGGGTTAGCTATTTGATGCCTGTGGACCCAGTAGTGACAATGCTGGATGTATTGCTGAGGTGACAGGCATGGGTCATCATATCTGTGAATGAATTGATGCCATTGATGCTACTGGCAACACTACTGCTGCCATTTGATTATCATGAAATATTAACTTAAATTGCACCTTATTAGTTACACTTTTATAAGGTACTACTAAAGTTAACGGTTCAACCAAACTGGTGTCATCTGTTTCGGGTTCTTTAAGCATGTTGCCATGACTTAAATATGTCCCAGATTTTCGAAGGGAACAATATGTGTACTATTCCATGTGGATGATTGTGTGTTTGGTGCATACAACTTTTGTACATTATAGCAATCCTTTATGCAAATATAGTTGATTCTATTCATTTTCCGTTCCAAATAGAAAATGGTGTGAGATCGAGTTTTATTCAAGAAGACGGGATCGAGAAGACCAATTATGCTACTAAAATTATTAGAGAGAAATGGTTATTCAATTTAAAGGAATTGTAAGACCTTCTAAGTGCTTCCCTTGCCTCTCAATCCCACGAATTTCCATGCCAACTAATAATATCATAAATATAATATCACATTTTTTTTAATACATTAATATTAGTTATTAGAGATGTGTTATTTGAACAACAATTTGTGTGACAACTTTAATGACATGACAACCATAAATTTACAAAGAAAAATAGATATTGACACAGAAACCAAAACAATAGAGAAAATAAAAACATAATGCGAGTATGAGAGAGAAAGTTATCACAAAATGATTGTACAAATATCATTTATCTAGTTATTATTATAGACGATGTAGAGAAATTTGATCCTCGACTTCAACAAAGATAACACTCATTTTCCACCCTAGGCAAGGGGTCTAATCTAGTTTTAATGCTTGTCTGTTTTCACATCTACATGAGCAATCACTGCACATTTCGGTTGTAGCTACCTATTGGAGTGTTGCTTTCAACACATGTATTAGCCAGGGAGTAGAAGAAAAGACAAGGAAAAGATTAGGCAAATTGATCCTGAAATGTAAGTATTGACCAAAATAGTCTCATTTTTAAGTTGACAAATACATCGCGAAATTGTAAAAAACTAAAAATGCTATTTATCATACATTTGATTTTAATTTTGGGGATCAAAATAGATTTTATCAAATTTAGATGATTTAAAGGAGAATTAATTTGTTTGAAGAATTGATTCTACTTTCTACTTGAAGTTAGAATTTAGAATTTGTAGCTTTTGCTTTATACAACTGATTTTAGCCTTAAAATTATTGTTAAATCCATTTTTCCATAAATACATCTAAACATAAACCATTTTACATTCAACTAATTTTTATTTAAAATCAATTTATTTAAAATCAATTATTGTCACGGTAAAATCACACACTTAAAAGGTTTTTCCGTTATATACTATAACACAACACATTAACTAAACATGTTACATTGCATGTTGATCCCACATCAATGTCAGCATATAACAAACTAATTTGTCTATGAAATTTAAGTTATTTGTGGAAAAATATATCAATAATTATTAATTATAGGGAGAAATTATTTGAGAAAATGGGTAAGAATAACATTTGCCTTTTTCTTTGTTTTTCGCAGTAAAAGAAAAGAAGAAGAATTTATGAAAAGGACAGAGATGGTAGATTCAAATTAGCTATTTCTTTAGTGCTATAAATCAAGTTGAATTTGAAAAAGTTAAAAGAGAAGTCAAAATTTTCTGTAGGAAAAAACCAAGTCAAACACACAACGGAAAATTTCCCCCAAATTCGAAATGGCGAAAGAGATCGAAACTCTTACAGAAGATGAACGACGCGCACTTCGTGGTAGCAAATTCGCTCCTCTTCCCATTCTTCCCAACTCCCACAAATCCAAACCCAGGTACGCTTCTTAAGGGTTTTCCTCTTTCCATTATACGCTTCATAACTAACTCAACCAACAAATTGGTGAAATTTTTTATTTTGAATTTGTGGGTTGATTTGTAATTCCTTTAATTTTAGTGGGTCTGATTTGGATTTGTGATTTTTGGGGCAGATTGGCTCATCCTGGTGGGCCTGTTGCGACGAATAAAGCGGCGGCTTTGGCTAAGTTTTTGGAGAGAAAGTTGAAGGAACCTAATGGATTAGCGACTATTAACCCTGATCTACTCGAAATTGCTGTTAAAAATGCCAAACAAACTGTTTCTACAAGTAATGGTTTGAATTTCTATCTGTTTTTGTTTGTTGTGTGTTTGATTATCATTTATTGTTCATTTTATTTGGTTATTAATTGATGATGTGGTAATCGGTTTATGATTGTTACTGCAATTATTTGTATGATGAATTGTGTGTGTGTGTATTTTCTTCGAGATTATTGTGGTAAATATTACTGGATTTGGCTTGACTTATGATAATTTGATGTATATTTGTATCCTTGTGTTGGCCATGTTTAATTAAAAAATGCATTTTGATTCCCCCCACCTATGGTGCACACGCAAAATTTGGGTTTCGGGTATCGGATGCAATGTATGTCTGATACAGATATATGATAATATATGATTCAATGTGTTTAGGGTAGATATAAAAAAGTCACAAAATATGCTAAATATATTATTGCAGTTCATTGATGATGACCGGAAATATGATGAAAATTTGAATAAGAGAAGAAGTAGTGAAGTGGTGGTATAAATTTCATATGTTACAGTTAATGTGTCAATGGGAAAACAAGGATTAATAGCTGAATCGGCGACATGGTGTCATGTGTGTTTTTCTGTTATTGGGTTTGGCTTGGCTTGTGATAATCTGATGCACATATTTATCATCCTCTTGGTCATGTTTAATAAGAAAAAAACTTTATGATTTTCTCCTCACTGTTTATGTGATGTTTGGGAATAGTGAATTGGCGATTTATGAGTGTATTGTGGGTAAGACATGTTAACAACAGTTGTCAATGTGATTTTTCTGATTTCATGGTTGAGCTTGCCTGCTTGGTTGTTCCTTGTTTGTAGTATTAGAATGAGGGAATTTTGATAAATGTATAATATATTGTGTCTTGGGTAACACTTGTACATATGTTGCGCGCTCGCGCGCATGCACACGTTCATGCATGACCAGATTAGAGTCAGTTTACATGTATATCCCCTCTTCTCTCTTACCTCCCATTTAAACCCGTTGTTAGGGCAATTCATGGCCACACACGCAGACACCATATCCTAGAGCCAGATTAGGGACACAGCATGCACACACCATATCTTAGAGCTAGATTAGGGAATCAACATGCACACATCCTCTCTTTTCTCTTTTCCTTTTGAATAATCTTAAGGAGGTTTTGGAGGGGGTGAGAGGGTCGGATGTAGAGGAATTTTGGGGTTGGTGTCCGCAATATGGAGGTAAGTTTTCAGTAAAATCAATGTATTCGTTGTTGGAGGATTTGGTTTTGTTAGACCCTAGATTGGGTGAGGCGGAGGAACGTGTGTTTGTCTCTTTGTGGAAAAGCCCGTGGCCTTTGAAAGTGATAGCCTTTTCTTGCAAGCTCCTTTGTGATCGCATTCCTTCTAGAGTTAACCTTGCTAAGCGTAATGTGCTTGATCAGGAGAGTCCTACTAGATGTGTGTTTTGTGACAACGCAGAGGAAACATCGTTACATTTTTTTTTTTTGCATCGCAATGTCTCGTTTGAACTGTTGTCCAAGGTGAATTGGCTGGGCATCAGCTTGACTACCCCACAAAATTTGTTTATTCAAATGCCATGTTTGATTGGTGAGTCTTGGAATAAGAAGATCCACAAGGGGCATTGGTTAATAGGCACGCGGCAATTTGGGTACTTTGGAAGTCTATAAACGATCAGATTTTTAATGATGTGGTCAAGAGTGTTGATGCCATTTTTGAGGGGATTAAGATGATATCAGGGAGGTGGCATCTTGGTAGATCGAAATCGCCTCCTTGCCTCTTCTATGAATGGTGTTGGAATCCTCATGATTGTCTGAATAGGTAAGTTTGGTGGTGCTGTATCTTCAGGCACTCTTGGCAGGGGTGTGTTGGTCTGCTGAAGCAGTTTGGTTCTGCTGTCTGCTGTGTCTGGAGGTTTCAGGTCTGGTTGTGCAGTTTAGAGTTCTCTGCTAGCTGCTGTGTTGTTTTGAGTCTTTGCTGCTGTTTGGTTTCAGTCTGCTGCTTCTGAGCAGTGTGCGTTTGGGGGTTGTTTTTCTGGTCTGGCTGTGTTCCTCGGCTGGCAGCAGTTCTGTTTAATTGGGTGCATTGGTTTTGGTCTGGGCAGTAGCCTTTGGTGTTTGCTTAATGGTGGATGTAGGGGTGCTTTGATGTGCCAATTGGTGTTGTTGTTGTAATTTGCTGTTGATCGTTGTAGGTGTTTTTGTGTTTTGTTATCCTTGTATTTGTTCGGTTCTTGCGCCCCTTGCTCGTCTTGAGCTCGGTTGCATTATTACTCGTCTTGAGCTCGGTTGCATTATTAATAAAATTTAGCCGTTTAAAAAAAAATGTTAGACATAAGCTTTCCTGTCAGATATGGATATTTTTTTTTATTTCTATAACCAAAACATTAATCTAATTTGTATTATAGCCATTAAGCTAATATTTTATGTCTCTCTTCAATTGAATTTGTAGGATAGTCATTAAGTGTTTCCTTTGTGATTCTCTTCAATTTTAGGTGGTACTTCTAATTCGAAAAGAAATGTCCGGCATGTAGAATCCTTTGGCGACTCAGATGCAAGTGAAGAGGAACAAAATGATCTCCCTGCGGTAAAGGAATGCCAGAAGAAGAGAAAGAAGAAGAAAGAAAAGAAGAAAAATAAAAAACGAAAGGTCACTACTTGTTAATGTGATTGGTTATTTTCGTAGACACTTTTACAATGTCAACAACTAGCATGATTCATGGTTTCATTCCTCACAGATGAAAATTGTTTGGTGGAGCTTTTGCTATAATTTATGTTTTAGATGAGCTACAAAATAGCATTATGAACTTGTTTTTGATTTTCAGTTTATTTCTTTCAGGATGTGATACTTTTAGGATGACAAAGATGCAGATAGGGTGTTGTCAGAAAATTGTTATTCATTCAAATGGTAAAATATGAATTTAAGAAATTAATTCAATAGGTTAGTATCACTATTAAACAACTGTGTTTCTTAGGAAAATACTCATGTTAAAATTTCACCCGACTGTCATGTGAAATTTGGGTCTAGTTTCCTTTTCTTAGGAATTAAATGTGACCCTATTGGTATTTATTGATATATTTTCAGACAGAGGTAAACAAAATTTCACATGACACGATCATATGAAAGTTTGAAGAAATTATTTACATTAGTAGGTTTTGAATGCAGGTCATATAATCCTCCTATTTCAAATTTATCCGTGTTTTTATTAAGATTTCTCTATTAATTTTTATCCTTTAGATAACCAAAACCTATTATAATTGTTGATGATGATGCGAGGGATTTTCAAATTAATAAAAATCATGTGATACACATTGGATGACCCAAAATTCAGTGTACGACGTAAAATTGATGTGAGAACAGCTGAGCAGTGGGCACCTGATTACTGTTTGCCAGGGCGCTAGGCTCCCTCTAGCTTGTGCAAAATCAATGTTTTCAAATTTTTTGGGTTCCAAATATTGCATCTTCTGTATGGATTTGATATTGAAATGTAAAAGTGTGTTCTTACTACATGTTTATTACATGACAGTAAACGAATGAATAAACACATCTCTTGATTAAAAAATCTGATCATGAATGATTGCGACTCTTGGTTAAGATTGTATTTTTCCCCAAATGAATTGTCTCTTGCTCTATAATTAATGCAACAACCACTACATCCAGACACACATAATTGAGGCTTGTTCTCAGGCATTTTTCACCATTTGCATTTATTGAAAAACATATAAGAAATCATATGAGAGATTAGAGGAATGATTCTTTCTTATTTTATTTCTGCAGTCCAAGACTGTTTATATATAAAAAGGAATTACAATAAACATAATGACAAATAATGTCTTATCATGACTAATAATGACATAATATATTCTAATAATGACCAATAATATCATTTGACTTTTCTACAGCATTCACTAAACCATTATTTTATTTGCTAGTGCATGGAGAGTAGAGTAAGTGTCATTATCATCTTCTATTTGGTCAAGTTTTTTTGCAGCATTCTCCAACATAGATTTGAAAATTATTAGGTTCGTTTATCGATTTATTTGTGTACAATGGTTGTTTTATTGAATAAAATGATTTCTAACTTTATTAAGTTGGAAAAATTTGACGGTGACAATTTCATTCGTTGGCAAAAGGTGCAATTTCTCCTCAACTTTGAAGGTTGTGTATGTGTTGAATACTCCGAAGCCAGTGGATAAAGATAACAAGATTGTTGCAGAAACTAGAGAAAGGAATAAGTGAGAAAATAACGATTACATATACATATGACACATTCTCAACGGGGTGTCAGATTCTTTTTTCAATATCTATCAGAATAAAAAGTATGTTGAAGATCTTTGGGACAAACTTGAAGCAAGGTACATGCCAGAAGATGCAACAAGTAAGAAATTTCTTGGTTACTCATTTTAATAATTGTTAGATGGTTGATAACAGGGTTGTATGGAACAAATGCATGAGATAGAATGAATTCTTATAATTATAAACAACATAAAATGCATATGAATGAAACCATAATTGTCTTCTCAATAATTGATAAACTACATCTTTCATGGAAAAACTTCAAAAGAAGTATGCAACATAAAAAGTTTGACTTGATCAATTGGAAAGTTATCTTGGAGCAGAAAAATATATACTTGAAGTGAGTGTGTTCAAGGTTTCCAAAGTTTTTGGATGAGAATTTGCCATTTTCAATAATTTTCTTCTAATCGAGGATGATTTCCCAATTGATCAAAATAAATGTCCTCCTTTTAACGTTTCATATTTCTTTTGAAGTCTTTCCATAAAGGAGAAAACTTATCAATGGTAGAAGAGACAATATGGTTTCATCCATATGCAATTTATGCTGTTTGTAATTAATAAACATTCGTTCTATTTCATGCATTTGTTCCATTATTACAGGCCCACTGTCAACCATCTTATAATCATTAAAATAAGAAACAAAAAATTTATGTACCTTGCTTTAATTTTTTCGAAAGATCCTTGTCAAAATTTTAACTTTGATAGATATCGAACAGAGAATATGACATTGTATTGAGAATGTGTCCCATGCATATTTATTCGTCATTTTCCCACTTTTGTCTTTCTCTAGTTTCTGCAACAGTCTTGTTATCTTTGTCCATTGACCTTAGAGTATTCAACACCAACCTTCAAAGTTGTGAGGAGAAGTTACATCGTTTGGCAACGAATGAAATTGCCAAAATCAAGTTTCTCTAACTTTATGAAGCTAGAAGTCATGTCCTTATTTTGATATTCGAACCTAAACATCGTTAGATCTGTGTTGGGGACTGCTGCTATAAAACTCTGAACAAGAAGATGACAATTGCACGAAGAATTTTTAAAGTGTGTATATCACATTCAACTTCAGGTTCGATTCACCCCATCAATCTATGATTATTGGATGCAAATGAGAAGACAATGAATCCCCTTCAAGATACTTTAAAGCGAATTGCACACCCACTTCAAGCCTATCTATCAACAGTATTTTCCTTCGCTTAATCTTGTGCACTAGAGAAGAATCATTTAGGAAATGGAATAGAAATGGCTGATAACAAGTCTCCATTACGCATGTCTTGATACAATGATTGTTGCACTGCTCATAGACCTCTTCGTTTGGGAAAAAACACTCTTCACCAAGAGTTACTATAATTCATGATAAGATTTTTTAATCCAGAGATGTATTGTAACAACGCATTTACTTTTCAATATCAAATCCACAAAGAGGCACAACATGGAAGCATAGCATTTAGAATACAATAGCGAGAAAATTGATTCTTCACAACCTAGAGGACACCATGGCAGCACCACTTTCAAAATTTTGTTTCACATATATCTTAATATTTTGCTTTGTTTGATACATAGAAATGAAAAAGGGTGCGTTTTTGTGGTTGTATATAGATAGTACACATAGAATCAGTTACAATAATCTATCTACACAATGGTTGAGTTTGTGAGTGACAAGTTTCTGCCTTTAAATCCTTACAAGATTATTTTCTTTTTGAATTGGAATGTAATAAAAAAAAACCTTGAAGAGTTCTGTTCATGCACGTAATAGAGCTCATGAATAAAAGTCGTCTTATTATTTTTATTTTTTTTATGACAATATATATAAGCATTTATATAACCAAAATAGGCTATCCATCAAACTTGAGTGCATTTATATGAAATATTTGCATGTCTCGTCTTAATTCATAAAACAACACACACGTACAGGTTTGTGTGCGTGTGTGTCTGCCACCTTTTAAAGCCATGCGAATTGAATAGCATGCAGTGGCATAGCTAGTTTATCTTGATTGCAAAATCAGATGTTTTTTTCTTCTTCTCATGTATAAAGTTACAATTATTTCTTATAATAATCAAACAGAATAAACCAAATCAATTAATAAAAAGACTTCTTAAAAAATAATCAAACAGAATAAACCAAATCAATTGATAAAAAGACTTCTTAAAAAAAGAATAGTTTAAGTTATGAGAGGTTTCATCATTGTTGGGTATTAGTAGTGTTTTTTATTAGACACTAGAACATTTTTTTTTTGAGGAGACTAGAACATGCTCAATCATTTTGGGGCTAGATTAATGGAAGTGAAACATTACATGGAATACTTTTTTTTTTTTTTTTTTTTTGTTGTTGTTGAGAGGATTACATGAAGTACTTGTTTTTTGAAGTATACATGAAGTACTTGTTATTTAGTTAGGTTGGTCTATTTGGAAAACACGAAATAATGTGGCATTCCAAGCGCAGCAGGGGCATGATGTAACATTTGATTGATGGTTTTAAATTAGAGGAGTGATATATGAACACCCAAAAATGGTTGTCATATATCACACCGTACGAGTTTTAGCAACTTTAAGCCTGTCACGCGTATTGAGAAGGGCAAAAACAATTATTAAAAAAATAAAATAGTAGCTGGGCCGTATAATAATACGTTGTCGTGATAACCTAAGTTGTTAGAATATCATTTCTGTTTAAATTATTATCTTGGGAATGAATCTTTGTTTATGTGGCCACTCACGATGAAGTTAGAGGTTTTTACTCAAGCTTGCTTTATGATTGTGTGTGCGTGTTTAGTTTGGTTTTGGTGTTGGTCTTGATTTTGAAGGTTTGTTTTTTATTGGTGTTGGTGGTAACCCTTGATTGAGTTGTGTTTTTATTGGTGTTTATGATGAATGAGGTGTATAAATTTTCTTTTGGGTGTTCCATATATATACGACACCCTTAATTTTTTTTATTTATAGTAATATAATTTAAAAATTTTATGTTAATCTTGAAGTGTTTTAAGTATAATTCAGATTATGGATCAAGATTTTCATGAATAGAATATCATTTAATTTTATATATATAATAGATATATTTTATAAAAAGGTATAACTAATGATGCATTACTCCAACCCAAACCAACTTACTTATCTTTCAGTTGGATTGATTCAACTTGACAAAAAAATTCGATCTTATATACCTAACTCATACTAATTAAGTTTGATTGAATAGGATGACGAGTTTAACTAAACCAGCTCAATTTGACTAGTGAACTCCCTTACACGGGTTTAGCTAAGCCCCCATATTTTCAAATTAATAATAAACTATTCTCTTCGTCCCACAATGAATGACTCGACTGACTGAGTTATACATGTCAATCTCCACAATTTTTACCTTTTAATATTTTTAATTATCTATTAACAAAAATTATAAAAAGTTGATTTTTAAAAATATTGATCCAAACAAAGTTAACAACATCTAATATGCTGTCACGTTTCTTTATATTTTCGTAGAAAAATATGGTGTACACATAATCACACATAGTCATTAATTATTTGATAGTGAGTACAATAACTATTTCTATAACAATAACAATAATGTAGGTTGACACCTTTTTTCCTACATCCATTATACACCCCTATGTGAAAGAACATTGTTAGGTGGAGTAGTGAAGTCCCCATATATCATATTTGTGTGCGGTGGTAGAAGATGTGTGTACCATGGTGGTCAATGTATCACCACTCTTCTATAAATAATGTTTTTTTCAACTCGATGAACGGAGGAGAGAGAAGAACTCCCTTCCATCAAAATCATGCATCATGACACCCACGGTAAGAACGAGTAACAGAGAATAATTACCCTCCCTGCAAAACTTAGCTCATACGGTAGCATTTGGCTTTTCATTTCCAACAAAGAAACTCAAAAGCCACACTCACATTCTTCATTTCAATCCTCAAAACCCTTTTCTCTCACTCTTCTTCTTCCTAAACGCTTCCAAATTTCATCAATGGCGTCCTCCAGTAAACGCCCTGCTTCAACCGGTATAACATTCTTCCTTTCTTTCTCTTTCTTTTTTCTTTCTTTAATTAGCTAAAAACAATGATTTTAGGGAGAATCATATTTTTTTAGGTTTTTCTCAAAATTTTACGCTCGTAAACTTCTTAAAGTCATCATTTTGTTTCAAAATCGTAACTTTTCCTTGAAATAAGCTGTAACAAACGGGCTCTTACTCATCCTGAGTTAAATCACCATTGTCCATGGATCAATATATATTTTTTTCATGTGATTTTGTCCATGTTTTCGTGAGTACATTGTCTATACAATGTAATGTAGTTTTGTGCTAACTGTATTTGTAACTTGTTGTAAGGCTTTTTTTAGAAATGTGTTTGGAACCTTTTTTTGTTACTGTTGAACCTTTCCAGTAGGGTGGTCTGAAAGTGTTAGATGCTAGAGAGCATTTGGTTATGCAGCCATGTCGGTTTGCTGGTTGGAAGTGGTGTGCCTGAAATGACAAAGTTACTCGAGTTAGTCTCGAAATGAAATGAGGGTTGTGTCTAACATGAAGTAATCCATTTGTTTGGATGGAGGGTTTTAGAGGGAAAAGGGGTGATGAATTATAGGATCACATTTATCTTAAACAAATATATACTCTGATTTAACAATTTTTAGAATAAAAGGAAAAAATGACATATTATCATAATAGTTGATGTTTTAATTAACCCCTTGATCATTTTTGTCAATGTTGTATAACTCTTTCTTGAAACCCCCCGGTGCTTGAATTAGAGCGACTATAGTCCTTCCTACTAAAACCACAAAATGGCGCTCTCTGTAGGGTCATGTTTAAGTTCAATTGAGTTACATAAGCTTTTAGAATATTTTCTCTTGTTTTTGTACTTGGATTATGGTTCTTTAGGATGCATGCACTGATGCACTTGTTGGAGCATGTAGAGTTGTGCAATATTCATATTCTCAATATATCACTTCAAAGAGATGTTTTTCGTTTCTAAGTATAGTTTATGACACCTCTTCTATTAATAAATATATGTTCTTATTCATGTATTTCAGATTGCTTAGTTTTATGGTTTATTTGAAGTAAAAAAAAAAAAATCCTTAATGGATATTAGTATCTTGTAATTTTTATACATTTCATTTTCTGAAACCAGGAATTTCGCCTGAAGAAGGACGCAAAAAACTTAAACTGTCAAGTGATAGCTTGCCATGTTTAACACATGGTGATGTTGTAGATTACAGCAGTCCGTATGCAATTTCAAATGTTATAAATCGCTTAGGGAGTGGAAAATTTGGAAGTGTGACAAAAAATATTGAAGACCTTATAACCCAGAAAATGCAAATATTGGGCCCTTACTTTGCAAAATGTCCTAGACTTGTTAGTCAACTATTGAGAGTGGTGACGGATCATGATGAAGAAACTCCCAACATGGAAAATAAGAATGTTACTGGTTTGCAACATCGTAATGTCATAGATTTGGATTCAGACAGGGAGGACACCGAAAAGGATGTTTTGGCACCAAAAAGAGGATATAATGTTACGGCAGTACCATTTATCATTGATTCAGATGAGGAGGATGATAAGGATTATGGTCATGATACTGTTCCAACAGATCATGATGAAGAAACTCCCTACATTGAAAGTGAAAAAGCTACTGGTATGTCTTCTCAAAATGTTACCATTGATTCAAGTGAGGAAGGTGACAGGGATCAAAAAGAGGATGTTTTGGCTCCAAGAAGAGAAAAAGATGTTCCTCCAGCACCATCGCATGAAGTCATTATCATTGATTCGGATGAGGAAGATGATAAGGATCATGATGAAGAAATTCCCAACCTGGAAAATGAAAAAGTTAATGGGATGTCCTATCAAAATGTTATCATTGATTCAAATGGGGAAGATGACAGAGATCAAACGTCTTTTCTTCCATTTCATGAAGTTGTATTGCCAAAACCAGTTCAGTCTCCTGCATTAGAAATGATTGTAAGCTCTGCCCTGCTTTTGCAATCCTTTAAACACACCTTTCATTTGGGTTGTATCCTTCTTGGGCTGATTTGACTGAACTATTGTATTTCATTTTACCATTTGTGGCGGAAGATTCTAGTAAATTCATAATTGATTCTTTCTTGATTTTTTTTATCTTTCCTTAATTCTGTTTTTTTTTTTTTATCAAGAATATGCTGCCTTATTTTTTATTTTTATATGTATAAAGCGGAATCTTCTGGAGAGGAAGAGCCAGAGATATAATTTAGTCTGACATATATTTGGAAGGCATGCTTTAAAAAGTTAATCATGTAATCTACAATTTTTTTCTATATGTTTACATTTATTCGCTTATTATATCTTTGTACAATGTATAACTTATCATTATAGGTCTTTGGCATTATTCTGTAAAAGACGGAGATATAATACATTATTGCATATAGCCTAAATGTTTGATTTCTCTTAGTTGTTGTAGAAGTTCTCTCCATTGAATCATGTGCGTTTTTAAGTACATTCTCCCAACATTTTCAATAATTACATAGTCAATTGATTACCATTCTACTGTCAAGTTTCACTGAAGTGAAGTCTGACCTTTTGTCTCAAGTGTCCCAATTTGGTAATCATTTGATGTCTTGATAAACTCTGATCTTTCATTACAATATAAAATTTCTGATACCTTGTTGCTTGGCAGTTATGCAAATTATAGATTGGAAAATAATAAATAAAAAAATGGATGTTGTGGATTTATATTTATCTGAATGTCATGCTATTTCTACCTTCCTTTTTTCCTTTACTCCTATGAGGCCACGGCTCACATCGTTACTGCTGAATGATGAACAATATATGGGGTTTTCCATTTATTTTTCCAAACATATTATAGGAACTTTTTCAATAGGGATTGTTAATGCTCATAAATCTAGATTCCTTGATAAGATTTTGTGTATTAGGCTTAAAAATTGTAGCTACTTTTCTTGAGAAGATGCATGCCTTTTTTTTCTTTCTTTCCACTATACAAGTTTTTTCTTCTTCTCTTTTCAGTTCTATCTAGCCAACCCCAAAGTGGGAAAAAGAATGTTATTGTTGTTGTTTCACTGACATTCTTGACTATTCTCCGTGCAAAAATGCTTTATAGGGATATCATGATCCCAATGCTTACCATGGAGGAGAACATGCAGATCTAAAATTTGAAACAAGTCTGCTTCCTAAAGATAACACAAAGAAAGACAAAGGTAATTATGTTGGAGTACATGAGGAAGAAGATAATAAGGAATTTGAAACAAGTCTGTTTCCTGAAGATAACACAAAGAAAGACAAAGGTGTTTATGTTGGTGTGCGTGAGGAAGAAGATAACAAGGTTGATACTGAAGATGACGGGCTAGAAGATGTTTGGAGGGAGATGGCAATGGCAATGGAAACTTCTAAAGTATGTATACATTCTTTTGATTTTACTTTTCAACTAGAACAACTATCTTTGTCAAGTAGATTTCCCCTCTACTCGTTTGTGACCTGTTTTTCTTCATATTATTTCTTTTGAGGTGCTTCCTTAATATATATCTGTTAATGATCCTAAGACAGAGCATTTTCCTTATGAAAACAAGGGGGAAATTTGAAAACTGGACTATTGTGTAGGGGGATGAATTGATAAAGATTTGTGACACTGTTTCCTTCTTTGATAGGCTTGTTACTTATTAACATGAATATACATTGATTTATAAAGAAGACTAAATAATTTTGATGTTCACTGAGAATGGGCTGTCCATTTTTATCGGCTTTATTTAGTATAGGGTATATATGTATATGCTGGTGACCATACCTAGTTAATGTAATGCATATTGCATGTACTTTTATGTCCTGAAATCTTCTGAATTATGATGTTTAATTATATAGCACTTACATTCAACCTTTCTTTCTCTTTGTTATGCCTGTTATATGCATGTAACTTGAAATTCTTCTGTCAAATTTTATATTGTAATTATGTTTTTTTATCAATAAAATAATTTCTGTACATATGGTAAGTTGACTTTAAGAGCATCAGGAATGTTGTTTCTGTTACTAAAACTTGAGATAGTTGCATCTGCATGCGCGCTGTTCTTTGGTTTTTATTGTTCTTCTCTATCATATTGATCATTTTTGTTTAAACTTTGAATTTTACTCATTATATTATCTCTTAGAGTTCCTTTGGGATTGATTTAGTTTAAATGTACTCCTACTAGGATGTTTCTGCAGATCATCCACCCAAAGAAGAGGAAAATGACGCTGACTGTGATCATTCTTTCATTTTAAAAGACGATCTTGGTTATGTTTGTCGCGTTTGTGGGGTTATTGACAGGGGAATTGAAACCATATTTGAGTTCCAATACAAGGTTAGACACTGGTCTCTGCATTAATGCTTGTTTGGTCATAAGAACATAGCAAGTGTGTGAATTGAGTTATAAAGTATGTCTTAAAATTAGATTCATAGGTTGAATGTTTCAACATGGGATAATAATACAGAGTGAAACAGTTAGAATTTAGAAACTTGATGTGTTACAGAATCTCTTATAGTTTATGGTTTCAGGTACCTCTTTTGTGGGAAAAATGGTGATTTATTTTATTCAATTCAATTCAATGTATAAAGCTTCATAAAACAATCAAGAACCTCTTCACCAAACCAAAATGATAAAATGGCATATTAGGACATTTTATGGCATGGGCTAACATTGCTTCGTAAAACAGTGCGTTCTTCGTAATTCACAAAACCGATTTATTGTTATTGTTATTTATTAGTTATTACCGTATCAATTTTATTGAAGGTTAAAAAGAGCACAAGAACTTATATGTTTGAATCATGGAATGCCAAAGAAAAAGCTGATATATTTGGAGTTAAGATTGCTAAAGATGATCTCTCAGTAACTGAAATATCAGCACATCCTCAACATGCAAATCAAATGAAACCGCACCAAGTCGAAGGATTCAATTTTCTTGTCAGAAACCTGGTGGGAGACCATCCAGGGGGATGCATTCTGGCTCATGCTCCAGGATCTGGAAAGACATTCATGGTTATCAGTTTCATACAGAGTTTTCTAGAGAAGTATCCCGATGCACGACCTCTCGTGGTGCTTCCTAAGGGAATACTATCGACTTGGAAAAAGGAGTTTCTGACATGGCAAGTGGAAGATGTACCGCTTTATGATTTTTACAGTGTGAAGGCTGACAGTAGATCACAACAATTGGAAGTCTTAAAACAGTGGGTGGATAACAAGAGTATCCTTTTCTTAGGATACCAACAGTTTTCGTCCATTATCTGTGATAACTGTAATAACAATACATCAATATCTTGCCAAGATATATTGCTCAAGAAACCGTCAATTCTCATTTTAGATGAGGGACACACTCCTAGGAATGAGAATACTGATACGGTACAGTCCCTCGCAAAAGTACAAACACCAAGAAAAGTTGTTTTGTCCGGAACTTTATATCAAAATCATGTCAAGGAGGTATTTAACGTGCTTAACCTTGTCCGCCCAAAGTTTATAAAGATGGAAACGTCTAAACCTATTGTCCAACGCATTAGGAGTAGGATCCATTTACCTGGTGTGAAAGACTTCTGTGATTTGGTTGAAAACACTTTGCAGAAGGACCCGGATTTTAAAAGGAAAGTAGCTGTTATACATGATTTGCGGGAGATGACCAGCAAGGTACTGCACTACTATAAAGGAGATTTTCTTGATGAGCTTCCTGGCCTAGTTGATTTTACTGTGGTGCTCAATATGACACCCAGACAGAAGCATGAAGTTAAGACAATAAAGAGGGTATTTAGAAAGTTCAAGGTGTCTTCTGTAGGTAGTGCTGTATACCTGCACCCAGACTTGAAACCAATTGCAGAGAAATGTAGTGAAAATTCTATACCTGAGCATACAATGGGTGATCTAATAGCAAACCAAGATGTGAGAGATGGGGTGAAATTAAAATTCTTTTGCAATATGCTGAATCTATGCCAATCAGCTGGGGAGAAGCTTTTGGTGTTCAGTCAATATCTCTTGCCTCTAAAATATTTGGAAAGGTTAGCTATGAAATGGAAGGGCTGGAGTCTTGGCAAAGAAATTTTTGTAATTTCAGGAGAATCGTCCACTGAACAAAGGGAATGCTCCATGGAAAAATTCAACAATTCACCCGAGGCCAAAATCTTTTTTGGGTCAATCAAAGCATGTGGTGAGGGTATATCATTGGTCGGGGCATCCCGTGTCATCATCTTAGATGTGCACCTCAACCCGTCTGTTACTCGTCAAGCTATTGGCCGTGCTTTCCGACCAGGCCAGAAAAGGAAAGTGTTTGTATATCGATTGATAGCTGCTGATTCTCCAGAAGAGGAAGATCACAGTACTTGTGTCAAGAAGGAATTAATTTCGAAAATGTGGTTCGAATGGAATGAATATTGTGGTGAAAAAGCTTTTGAAGTTGAGACAGTTGATGTGAAGGAATGTGGTGATATGTTTCTAGAAAGTCCATTGTTAGGGGAAGATGTAAAAGCCCTGTATAAAAGGTTAGACCACTCTTACATATTTTTTTGTATATCATAAGAAAATAAGACAGTTATTTTGTTTTATCCTAATTCTTGTTTTATTTGTATTTGTCAGGTAATCTGTGGGCATGCAATGTACTTCAGTTGGGAATTTTTTTGGCTCTTATATCAGTGAACAGTTTTAGCATTTTATTTAGATTCAGAGAGTTGCCTAATTGAATTAGTTGTCTAACTTGTATTACAAATGTTTAATATCTACAATTTCCATATTTTTGGCTTGTAATTTGAGTACAGTGCAAAAGGATGGAAGCACGGTTAGCCAATTGAGAGCAGCTGCCCTAAATAATATTGTTACTTTTTTTTTTTTTTTAATTAAAACTATGTAGGGCGCAAAACATATTATAGATGCTGTTGTTTGGTGTGGTAATTGATTTAGCAGTAAGAGTGATAATTGAACCGTACAACGATTTGAAGGAACTTAGCTTGCTCTTAATAATTATCGTAAGAGGGATAATTGCAAAGCAGTTTTCAATGGTTGATTGGCAGATGCTCCATCTTATATGGGAGCATCTTTGATGCAAGATTGGGAAAGAATATTGTTTGAATCAAATGAGTGTTGATTGAAGATTCAACAAGAAGATGAATTTTATTATCAATGATCCATCCTCGTCACCACATGATTTTTAATAAAGCCTTAAAAATTCGAGGATTAAAGAGTTAATGTTTGAGTGGTACAGAAGATCACTCTTAAAAATCATGTGATAGAACAAAAATTGAGTTTTGTTACATACCTTGAATATCTACAAGATATGAAGATTTAAGAATGATCTTCAAATAGTTTCTAAAAGAGTTTAAGAAAAATGCACAAAAATTTCGTTCAAGAGAATTATTGATTGTACTTAAACTAAAACATCTCAAAGATACTCAATAGACAAAAAACATCGTGTGGAATCACCGAGAGGAATTATGAGAAATATTGCATCATCAACAAAATAACTAAAGGTTAATTGACCAAGAAGATATTGTCTTCTCATATAGAAGAGAACATTATCAACTTTGATAAAAGAATATTCTCATGATGAAGATGGTTATTGCAGTCGAAATTATTCTTATTAATTACTTCATCAAAATGATTAGAATCAACTTTGATGAGAAACCAATCTATGAATGAATTATTCATTAAGTCATTCATTAATGACATTGATCAAAGAATTATCAAAGAAGAAAATTCATGATCATATGCATGGAGATTCTATCTTAAAAGACTTGGATGATCCAAAAATCCTCCATCACCGTTCAAGATATGATTTGAGAGAATAGAAATCAATCAAAGAAATTTTGACTTTGAGAAAGGTTTTTCATGTTCCTACAAAGATCATTCTGGTCATACAAAGTAAAGATAACATCCTCATTTGATGTTTTAAAGGTAACAAACATATTACAATTATTACCTTGTTATTTACTAACGTGTTTTGTGAGAATATTCTTGAGAACGTTTTGACCTTGCACAGCTAACAAAAACATCTTCATCGAAACAACAAACAAAGCAAATGACAAACATGGACTTTGGAGCAATGTCAAAGATCTCCATAATTAAGATCAAGAATAAATTTTATTCTCTTTGTCTCACCAAACAAAGGAATAAATTATCACAAGAATCAAGATCCTTAAAGTCATTAAAAGGCAAGAAATCAAGATAAATCAAGACGTTATTGCACATGAGCCAAGGTAACAAAAGAACAAAGATTTCAACATAAGAGCCTTAAAAGAGTCCAGCCTATTAAGAAATAAAGTGAAAATATACATCAAAGAAAGATCTCAAAGTTGTTCCTTGTGATAAAAGCATAAAACATCAACACATCTTATCAAGTGCTCTACAAACTTCTACAACACTTCTAAGGCTCATGACAACTTGCAAAAATATGTTATTTACCTCTCAAGTCTGGTTGTACAAACAAAACGTTCTAGACGAACACACATCATGCTTCCTCTCCAAGCAACCAAAGGAAGCGCATGTCACATAGGAAACATGCCCAACATCTATTTATTTTTTTTTGAAATGGTCACCAAATTTCTCATCTCTTATAAATAGAGGAAGACTATGAAGATTTATGACAAGAGTTTAAACATAAAACATCTTTGCATGAGTGAAATCTTCACTATAACATAAATTCTTCACAAACAACAAACTCCTACTCTCTCACTATATCATTGGATCATAATATTTTGAGTTTGTTTATTAAAATCTAAAACATGAGTTTAGAAAAATCTTTGATCCATAACCATATCATACAAAGTGTAATCTAAGTATATTCGTTACAATAGTTTGAGAAAGAATTATTCCAACATTTCTTGTATAAGCCTGCTAAGGTTGATAATACAGAGTGTAACAAACTAAGTTTATGATAGCTGGATAACCTCACACGAAGTATGGAGACTAGAAGTAGTCTGCTTTTGGTGAACAAGGATAAATCTCTTGTGCGATCTTCTTACCCTTACTCTTTTATCATTTGCCTTAAACACTATTCACACACTATCACAATTATAATCTCTTTAACCTCTCCAGAACATTCTTGTTCTAATTTGATATAATTGCTTAATATTTATCCATAGTACTCTAGTCCCTAATTAATCATTAACATTGTTTTTATCATTCTAAATTAACTATATAATTGTTATCCATAATATTCTGGTCCTTGGTAAAACTATTGTTTAAATTCCACACTTAATTGTTTTAATCATTCTGCGTATAATTTAATCATTCTCGAGAACATTCTGGTCTTTATTAAAACTACTTAAATATTCAACTTTACTTTATCCAAAACATTATTGTGCTCCTCGATTTTCGGATATCAAACCATTAGTTGATTTGAATCGTCAATCTTTGAACTCTTAACTTTTATTTGTGGGAAGGGAAAAAGTAAGTAAAAACCCTTATGAGATTATGGATCCGGGGGTTGATTTCGCGGAGGGAAGGTATTAAGCACCCTACACGACTACGGTACTCCGTAGGAACCTTTTGCCTAAATTATCTTGTGTTAATTCATTTACTTATCTTGAAAATACTTGCCTAAACGTCTAAGTGAAAGAATGGAGCGAGAAGAAGTATGTTTTTGGTTATTTTTATTTGATTTGGAAGGATAAATCCTTTGCCTACATACCCTAAAGAAAAGGGATCAAAACCAATGTAGTTCACTCTCAAAAATTTATTTGGTGAGTTAGATTGATTTTAAAGTTTTTGAAAATGGTTTAAAGAAGAGAAAAGAGGCCTCAAGGCATAAGAGTAACAAAATGAGGCGAGGTTAATTAATTTTAGTTAAAAGAAACCAAGTCTAATATGGTTAAAATTGATTAAAAATTTGATTAAGAAATAAAAGGAAAATGATCACTTGGGTTAAAATCCAAGGATTCATAAGAAAATATTTTTTCGAAGTTTTGCATATTTGATTTTTTTTGGGAAGATGATTTTTCTAAACTAACGGTAAAAAACTACACGTTTCAACGTAACGGAAAAATAAAAATGTGAAAGGAATTACCGAGGATGTTGGATCCCAAGTAAAATTCCAACCTAAATTACTAGTTATTTACTTTTAAGGCACTCAAATTAGTCAAGTTTTTAATCCTAGTTTGTCCCTAATTCAATTTGGTCCTCACTCACCATCCAAGCGTAAAGCGGTAAATAAATTTGTGGTGTCGGTGCATTTTTATTATATAAGTATTACATCAAGCCTAAACACATTCTATAGTCTCAAGAGAAATATAAATGACAAGAATAATAAAGTGCATAAATTAAATTACATAATTTCCTAAATACACACTAATGAAATGATGACAATAAAATAAAGGCTTAAATGCACTTTTCACCCCCTATGTTTCAAAAAGTTGCGATTTTGGCCCCCTTTTAAAAAAATGGATATTTTGACCCCCTAACTTTTGGTTCTCTTTTGATTAGCTGATTTTGTTGGAGATTATGACAATTTCTCAGTCTCTGATGGTGTA
>Ga0228710_1000207_pt1 | contig 60064 bp, 41 predicted proteins | sample MedpolnodulmetaG_FD_177995 | JGI IMG/M metagenome (GOLD analysis project Ga0228710, IMG submission 177995) | Root nodule microbial communities from Medicago polymorpha collected in Santa Monica, California, United States - pink nodules | ecosystem: Host-associated > Plants > Roots > Nodule... | reverse complement strand
AAAAACCAACCAAATTATTGTAAGCTTCCAAAAATCTGGGGTCACATGCAATAGCTTGTTTGTAGTGTAGAATTGCCATGTCCAGTTGACCTTGCTCATAATGTATACTGGCCAAATTACCTGTAACATCATTTGTAACACAGTAAAGTCAGTGCAACTAGCATGGATTGAGTTTACTAAATTGCAAGCCATGGTAATTTGAATTAATAAAAAGATACTGGAAGTCTGGAACTGCCATAGATATCAGAATAAAGGACAAACAACTTTCACCACTATTCAGTGTTTTACTGTTTCTGCATTACCATCATTAATTTGCAGCAAAGCATGGTCAACTGGAAATACTATATCAAGTAAGAACCAGCCATAATTATATATTGCATAAAGGAAGCCATGAGGAGTCAATATAACTATGAAACTCCTTCGTTGACATTAACAATGGCATGTTTATCAAAGAACGAAGCTTGTTCCCTAGCAAGCTTTTTTTTTTTTTAAATATAAAAAAAGCAGATCCTATTAATATAATATGCAAACGAGTTATGATACAATACATCAATGACTGTTCTTTTTGAGTCATGTTAACATTAGTGATTTTAGAAATAGATACACATCAACCACATGATACTATATCACAGTTTTGCAATGGTTATACAACTAATGGAAACTAGAACTTTTTCGATAGTAATGACTCTTCAGAATAGTTTTATTTGAAGCTCCAAATAAATCCTGAAGACCAAGGTTATCGATCAGTGTTTAGAACACCATAACCATACATTTATAAAAAAAAGGAAAACAAAATGACCTTCAAATGTCCATTTCTTACTATCCCATATCTTTGCACTGATCTTATACAAAGAAAATAAAATTAGCTGCAAACATATAAAGTTGTAAAGCAACAGAACTCACCATAAGCCATGCCATAGTTTGGCCGTGTCTGAAGAGCATGTTGGTAACATGCAATAGCTTCTTGAGGCATCCCTAAAGCCTGATGAAGGAAAAAAACAATACTTTCAAGGATCCATCAATGCCAATCAAAATTCTAGTTGCATCCAACCTATCATATTCTTAACACGTTACCTTGTATACATTCCCAAGGTTCAAGTATGCATCAGGGAAGGAAGGTTTGAGTTTAACAGCTTCCTGAAATATTTTTAAAAATGTAAAATGAGAATATATAATGACAGATAGTATCGTATAAAAAGAAGAAAAAAAATACAGAATTAATCCTTGTTTCTATATCATGCACCAAAACTACAATTAGTAACTTCTACAGCTGAACATTAATAATAAGAAAGCAAAATATCAGAAGTAAATACATCATAGCTAATCGGACGGTCTGATTTAAAAAAGGCACCTAACAGAAGTTCATTCAAGCATGTGAATATGAAAGTGAGCCATACCTTGTAATACTGCAGGGCTCTGTTGAAATCACCAGACTCCATGAACAGACCAGCAAGATTTGACCATGCAATAGCAAAGGTGGGTTGTATACGCAATGCCTCGAGGTAACAACTGTATGCCTGCACAAAATGTTAGATTCTGACTATTCGCAGTCTTGCAGATGGAAGTTACAACAAGACCAACCATCATCTGAGTCCATGCTTTGAAGACAACAACTTCATATCTGTATCGAACTGTGAATTTGGACACAGTTCCACCCACCAATTATTTAAATCAGTAACTAAAATGTAAAAAAAAAGATGTAGGGAATAAAAGACTAAGTATTGAAGGAACCCTCCAGGCTTCCAGGCCAGCACATGGCCATTTTTATCAGGTATAAATGGGAGACGAGTATGATCAATGGAAGACATATTGGTGTCATTCATTCTGGGAATCCCAGCAGAGAGATGTCTCAAACTGGAAGCCAAATCAAGAGTGTTTTGGCTCTAACATCAATGTAGTTCACCAAGATCAGGACTATTATTGTAGAAAACACCTTACAAATGCCTAACCACCTACATAAAAAAACTAAACAATAGGTAGAGTACCGCTCATACTGGGAATCCAGTAGAGCCCATCTCAAACTGTGCAGCACAGAGAAACTGGACTGGCTATAGCAGCAGGTTGTGGTATAACAAAATCCAATTTCAGATATATTGCACTGTGGCAGAAAGGTCATTGAGAAAAGACTAATCTCCTTATCCATAAGATTTGACAGTTCATAAAATAATTATAGACTGTAAACAACAACAAAATTCCAAAAGATACATATTAAAACATAAAAAGCATGTCAAATGTTAGGACTTACTTCTTGGACCAACCCTTGAGCTTTCATTAGATTACCCAAGTTACTATGAGCATCAACCTGCAGAACGTAGTTAATGACAGCAAAAACAATGATATGTCAACAAAGCTAGTAAAACCAAAGTTCAATTTATTAGAGAAGGAAGTAAAAGATTACACCCTATGCCTTAGAGATAATAACTTATAAGCTTGGCTGCAGTTACTCATCAAACAAATAGTAAAATTACCATTAGAGGGTTGATAGCAAGTGCTTGACGACAACATTGAGCTGCTTCAGTAAGTCTTCCTTTACGCATGTATGCACTAGCTAGGTTTGACCATGCATCAGCAAAATTGGGACGAAGCTGCAGCAGCAGAAGCAAGAGAGGAATAAATATTGAAGCAACAAATCAAGAATAGCACAAAGCGTGTAGCATAGCAAAAAAGGAAGAGAAAAAAAAGCATCAAATATGGGGGAAATACCAACAATTGAAAGTGATAATAATTATAACATATATGCATCATTTTCTATTAATAATTGGCATCAAACAAACTCAAGGTGAGGCTTATATGGTTGTCTATTATAGTAAATTAATGAATCCACACACGGCTAACATTTGTGACCTACCATTACTACCGACAGCAACAATTAATAATATGTTATGAAAATTAACCAACAGAATCCAGTTTATGCGTTAGTACTGAATTCATACAAGATATAGTCAATCTTATTTTTGGTTATTGGACAACAATAATTGGAAATGAAATACTATAGTTTACAGTAATAAAACAAAAAGATGAAAACTAGACCAAAGCAACACGTAAGTTCACGAAACAATTACGTGACAAACTACATTTACAAATCAAGAATACATACCTCAATGGCAATCAAGTAATAGCGAATTGCAAGGTCAATGTTGCCTTTTTCCTGCAAAAAGGAAAGTTCAATTAATTCTAGAAAATGTACTTATTCATCCACTGCACACAAAAATAGTGCAACACGTCCAACAAAGTCATGGCACGTTAGCAGCAGTGACCTACCTTCCATGCATTTGCCATATTACCGTAACACTCGGCAAAGTGTGGCTCAATCCTAAGTGCTTCTTCATTTTTCGCCACACACATATCAAAATCATGCAACTGCGCAATACAAGTAGTTCCACGCAATTCACACGAAAACAACAAATCAGCACTAAGCATTATAAATATGAACCCAAACAAATAACAGACAGAATAGAAACAAAAGTAGAAATAACAAACCTGGTAATAAATTGCACCAAGGAGTAGTAAGTTATCGGTGCGAAGCGGATTTCTCTCATAGACAGTGTTGCTATGTTCTAACGCTTTCTTATAACTTCCACTCTTGTACATTTGATGTGCAAGAGTCAAATGCAAATCTTCATCAACTGCACAAGTACGAAAGTACAAAATAACGAGTTCACAGTTAACCAATTATATTCCTCAAAAGTACGAAATTGATTTTATAAGAAATAATAAACTGAAAATTGATAATAATAAAAAAACTATATACTAAAAATCACCTAATAAACCCTAATTATGAAATTGAGAAACAAAAACCAAAGTATAATTGGCGCGCGTGAAAAGAAAAACCACAAGAAGCATCGATCTCGAGCTGAATTACAGTGAATTAAAATTGAAAACAAACCTTCATTAGAGTCATGAGCGCGTAAAGGCAATAACGTAAGAGAAGACGGCTCTTGCTTAACGGCGAACGGTTCAACGCGATCTCCGGTGAACGGCAACCGAGAGCTGTCGGATGAGCCAACAAGCTGAGAGTGGTGGTTGTAGTGGTGGCGATGGTGATCTCCCTGGACGGAGATCATGATTCCGGTGAACAGAGACGGAGAAGGAACGAAGGATCGGAAAGTGATTCAGTGAACGAAGAAAGGGAACATGAAAGGAATTAGATCGGGAGAGAAGAAGAGAAGAGAGAGAAAATTCTCAAACAGTAATTGAAAGAGAAAATTCTCGAGTGTATCTTCTTCTCTACGATTTTGTGAGAGGTCTATGATGGAGGAGAAGTTTCTGTTAAGATCGGTAATGACAAGAAAACGCGAACTCGAGAAGGAGAAGTGTTTTTATAGGGAGGTGAGAATCTTGGTTCGGAAGAGATCTGGGCCGTCGATGTAGGAAAGATAAAGACGCAAATCACGTTATCGTTCGGTAAAGTGAGGTTTCATTTCTGACTGACACGTAAACACGTTTAATAATTTATTAAAATTATATATGTTTTCTTATAAAAAAATTGTAAAGTACAAATGAGGAACCCAAATTAGAACTTAGCCATGCATATGACACTTTGATGCGTTTGACTTCCTAAAAAATAGGACAGTAAATTACAATTATACTATGTTGATTGTAAAATTGTCTTTTAAAAGTGAGTTTGATTTGCTGAGAAGTAAGTACTGGTGCAACAATATAAGACATAACAATACAATACTAGACAAAACATCACGTGACAAACAATTTTCGGTCTTATAAGATTTTTGGTGAACAGAAGATTATTTTAGTATTTTAGGCAACTTGTACTTTGGACAAAAAATTGTGTGGTGGTTTAGTGAAGGATAAGAATTTCAGTTTTTGTCATGTTTCTTGTCTCTAGTTTGTTATGTCTTTAAAATAGTTTTACAAATCAAACATCGTACAATTTAAGTTCTTTTGTCATATCCATTTTTTCGCATATCAAACACACTCTAAAAGCGGGATAAGTTGAGGGCAAGTGATAGAACAAAAATATAAAATTTTGTCTCCCACTAAACTACAACACAACTTTTTGTTTCAAAAGAATCAAAGTTTGAACCCACCCATGCATATGATACTATGATGTGTTTGACATGCTAAAAAAAACATAAATTCTTGGCTCTCACTAAACTAAAACACAACTTTTTGTCTCAAAAGAATGCAAGTTTGAACCCACACCATGCATGTGGCACTATGATGAGTTTAACTTGCTAAAAAATAAGGACAATACAATACAACTTCACTTATAATATGTTTGATTGTAAAACTATTTCAAAGACATGATAAATTTAGGACAAATGACGGAACAAAAACATAAATTCTTGTCACTCATTAAACCAAAACACAATTTTTTGTCTCAAGTAAAACTTGTCTAAAAGTTGTCAATACATCAAAATCGTAATTTATACATCAAAATCGTATAAGACAAAAAATTGTCAATACCATAAACGTTTGTCTTAGGTTAATTATTTATTGGCTAATATGTAGTTTGCCTAAATTTGAGGTTTCAAGCCTACACCGACGTACCAATTTTTTGGAGTTTAATTTTTTTTTCTTTAAAAATTTGATATCCGGTTCAGGACCGTTAATCCAATGAACCAATTAAACCCTCTGGATGTTTAATTTTTATATTTCTAACAAATATGGTTTTAAATTTTTAAAGAAAATATTATCCGGTTCATTAGATTAAAATTATTACAATTATGCTATCTCTCCGCTTAAATAATAATTGAAATTAATTTGAGCACAAAATTTAAACAATATTTCATTTAAAACATTGCTAAATTACTAAAAGGAGAGGAAAATAAGAAACATGGATCAACAAATATTTTAATATTATTGTGCTTATCTCAAAGTCATAATTGAAAGAGATCAGTTTAAACTAGAAAAATAGGAAAATGAAACGACAAACACTATAACCCGAATTAGAGGACATTTGAACAAACACAAAATTAAAATTAAAATAATATACAAAACAAAACATAATCCAACAACAAATGTGAACTTTACATTTAAAAGCTACCACTAAAATTAGTTTTTTTACAAAGTTTATTCAAGAACTTTATACAAAAACAGAGTCAATATCCTTCTATCTTACTTGATTCTTGGCATGGAGATAACAAAGATTGCTCTTTCCGTTGACTAGAACTTGTAAGCATTGATACAACTTTACGCATAGTTGGGCGTCTAGAAGGAGAGTTGTCGGTGCACATTAAAGCAATTTTTAAGACATCAAATACTTGTGCAACATCAATTTCATGTAGTAGGTCCAATTTTGCATCAAGGATGTTGTCTAGTTTCAATGAATATTTGTTGATATTATTTGTCACCCATGTTACAAGATCACCACCACCTTGATCCAATGATTGGACTGGCTTCTTGCCTGTAAGTAACTCCAAAAGGACTACTCCGTAACTGTATACATCACATTTTTCTGTGATTTTCATTGTGTATGCATACTCTGCACCAACAATTTTACAATCATTACTATTTTACGATAAAGTAAAACCTTTAACATATTGAAATTTTTTGTTTCAAAGATAGGTAAAATCACAACATAACATACAAATGAGAGTAAATACATGTTGGAATTTGGATCCTCTTACGCCGAATCTTAGCATGAGAATGTTATGTGATCGACTCATTGTTAAAATTCTTTAGGTCGAACAACTTAAAAAATATGCAAATAGATTTTAATCAACTTAAATTGAATTTCAACATAAGAATATTCAAATTCCTTAATGTTGACACACAACTTGAGTATAAGAAAAATAAATGGAATAACAATAACAATACAAATAAAACAAAAGAACAAATATTTTAAAAAATGTTTGCGCTCGCGCAACATTAATATTTTTGATGTATGCTTGTCTACAATGCAAGATTGCATTAATCGAAGTTTTAAAAATCTGATCAGAGATCGAACTAGCTAATGAGATCTCTAAGTCATGGTTCAATTGGTTCAACTATGAATAAACATGACAAATAAATAAAAAATATCATAGATAAAAATAAATGAATGCAATAAAAAAGCCAGGATCAGTCTCCGTGAGCTTAGCTCACTTCCATCCAGTTTTTTTATAACATTTGCATAAAACCTTGTATAAAATGCAACAATGATTGAAGAGGAAAAAAAATAGAATGTGTTTGGATGAATTCTCACCAGGGGCAATGTAGCCATAAGAACCAACAACAGCAGACATTGATTTAGACTTTGAGATATCAATTAGCTTGGCCAAACCAAAATCACCAACATGAGCTTCAAATTCATGGTCAATAAGTATGTTATTGGACTTGATATCACGATGGATAATTCTAGGCTTGCAATCATGGTGCAAATAAGAGAGTCCTTGTGCAGTTCCAAGTGCAATCCTAAACCTTGAATACCAATCTAGACTAGAGGAAGATTCTCCATGAAGTAACTCTCCCAAACTACCCTTTTCCATGTACTCATAAAATAGCATACTTGAGCCACTATGGTTGCAGAAACCATATAACTTCACAATGTTTCTATGCCTTATTTTTCCCAAAGTTGAGATTTCGGCGCGGAAACAGCCATCTAGATCAATGCTGTTGTTGTGACTGTTTAGCTTCTTTATAGCAATTGAATTCATATTTGTATGATCAGTTGATATATCTGCTCTATATACAGTTCCACTACCGCCTTTTCCAATTTCATATTTGGAATGGAAATTTTCAGTAGCTTCAACCATGTCTTGGAAACTCAACTCCTCTTTTGGAAAAAAGTACATGTTTGAAATATTTGGAGAATTTGGTTTATCTATAACTTGTTGCGGCACAATGAGATTTCTCATGAGATATATAACAACTAGAATTAAAATCAAAGAAACAACACTAACAATAGCTGCAACTATAGCTAGAATTTTCCCTAGTTTATTTGGAGGGGAATGTGAAGGTGAATTTGGACAAGGGACAAGGTGTCCTCCACAGAGACCTTTGTTACCCAAAAAGCAGCTGAATGTTGAGTTTTGTAAGAGTGGTAAAGAAGGTAAAGGGCCTATAAGATCATTGTATGAGAAATTGAAAGAAAGTAAACTTGAAAGTCTGTTAAAAGAGTTTGGAATTTCGCCACTCAGATGATTGTTATTGAGTTGAAGGGATTCTAGCATAATAAGATTCCCAAGTTTAGAGGGTATTTGGCCTGAAAGTTTATTATAGCTGAGATTAAGTGCAATTTGCAAGGATGAGAGGGAACCTAACTCTTGTGGAATGTAACCACAAAATGAGTTTTCACTCATTTGTAGTTCGGTCAACCGGAAGAGTTTTCCGACTTCGAATGGAATATTACCAGAAAAGTTGTTATTTGAGAGCCTGAGAAGCTCTAACTGTGAAAGAGTTCCTATCTCACTTGATAAAGTACCTGCAAAGCCGTTGCTGCTGAGGTCAAGTCTTTGTAACTTCCTGCATTTGAAAAGTTCCATAGGCACTCTACCAAAAAGACAATTTGATGAGACATTAAAGGACACCAACTGAGAAAGGTTACCGATTTCTTTCGGCAGTTCAGACAAAAAGTGGTTGTTAGAAAGGTGAAGTCTTTGCAAATTTTTGAAGTTACCAATTTGTGGAGGAATAGGGCCTGTGAAGTCATTCTGATCCAAATCAACTGTTGAAAGATTTACAAGCTTGCATAAATTAGAAGGAAACTTGCCCCTCAAGTTGTTACTGAAGAGGCGAAGATAAAGCAAAGACTTGCAGCTTGTAATTCCAGAAGGTATATTTCCGGCGAGTTTGTTTGATCCTAAGTTCAAGATCATCAATTTGGATAGTTGGCAAAGATGAACTGGAATTCTTCCAACCAAAAAGTTGAATGACAAATCAAGCACCCAAAGCGGACTATTTGCTCCAAGTGCATAAGGAATTCTACCACTTAATGAGTTGTTGAAGAGTTGCAAAGAGGTAAGGTTAGTTAAATCTTGAAATCCATTAGGAATAGTGCCATTGAGATAATTTATAGAGAGATCAAGCTCAGTCAAGTTTTTCAATGTGGTGAACTCATTTGGAATCACGCCGGTTAACTTGTTCTGAAAGAGATGAAGCAACCGCAAGCCTTTTATATTAACCAACTCGATCGGTATCTCTCCTGTAAGAAGATTCTCTGAAAAATCAATCTCAATTGCAACAGAAAGGTTTCCAATCTCCCTTGGAATATTTCCTGTCAACTCATTCCTGTAAAGGTATAGTTTCTTTAGGACTTCAAGGTTTCCAAGCTCCTTTGGAATTGATCCCACAAGATTGTTCTGATAAAGAGCAAGGACCTCCAAATTTGTACAGTTTCCAAGCTCTTTAGGTATAGCACCATGAAAATTATTTTCCCTAAGGACCAAACATTGCAAGTTCTTCAGTAATCCAAGTTCTTTTGGTATTTCACCACTTATCTGATTTTGAGTTAAACCAAGATACTCCAAGCTTTCACATCCACCTATCTCTTGAGGCAGACTTCCTGAGATCATATTCTGTCCAGATCTAAACCGGATCAATCTTTTAAGGTTCCCGATAGAAGGCGGTAAAGGTCCACTGAGATGATTGGTGTAAAGAGTAAGTATTGAGAGTGAAGAAAGGTTACCAATTGCATCTGGTAAAGGTCCAGTGAGCTTGTTGTTGGAAAGATGCAATTCGGTTAAATTTGAAAGCCGACCTATTTCTACAGGAATATGACCTTCAAATTCATTGATGTTGAGGCCAAGAACTTGCAAACTTGAACAGTTTCCAATTTCCTTTGGTATAAAACCAGAGAAAGTGTTTTGAGACAGATTAAGGTGAAGCAAGTGAACCAAACCACCAATGCTGGAAGACAATGAGCCTGAGAGATTCATTGCATGCAAGTCAAGAGACTCCACCATTGGATTGATGTCACTGTTGCAGATGACACCTTTCCAACCACAAGGTGTGGAATCATTTGAATTCCAATTCCCAAGATGATTGTATTTGTCCAACAGTCTCACTTTTATGGACATAAGGTATTTTCCCTCAGCATTTAGCCCTTGAGATTGAGAGAAAATAAGAGTAAATATCAACATCACCAATAATGTAGATACATTCCTCTCCATCTGCATCATACACCAAGGACCACTTGCACATGAAAAATATGCACAGGGTTCTATTGGAGGTGAAGTGCTTACTTTTTTTTATTTTTCCTCTTGGAAGATAATAGAATTGAGGCACTAGAAGATTCATTAAAACAGGCAAATTTTGAAGGAATATTGAGAAGAGGAATGACACTTCCCATAATAATGGGAAGGTACATAGAACTGTGGAATTTAATTGCCAACTAGTCAAAGGATAATAGTAAAAAAATGGATAGATAGCATATTAGCATATTAGCATATTGAAGCATTCAAAGATCCCACTTCCTATGAATGGTAAGTTCATCATATAGAGGAAGAAACAACCTCTATTGGTCAGGCAATCCTAACCAGTAGTCTTTGCAATTTCAGAATCTTAATGGAAGCCTCTCCAACCAATAATATAAATGATTTAATTCATATACATTTCCGGTGTAAAGAGTTTTTGGCAAACTAATCGTAATTCTTAGATCATTAGAAACATTTGACTTTCATCATAATAACTTCTAAAGTCACATACATGATTGATTGCGATGTCCTGACATAGTGCATGAAAATAATTTCTAATATGAAAAGGATGAAATATTGATTGGAAATTGAAATGATGTATCAGGCAAAAGAATTTATTAGTTAGTTGAAGCTCCATGAAGTTGAAATCCAATTGACTTGAAGCTAAGTGGAATTTCAACTGGCACCACATCCACCAATCCACATGGTTTAATTTATCAACATAGTCAAAAAGTTATTATTCTTCTACAAACTTAAACCCGTGTGATGAAAGTAAAGCTATCACACACATCATTAAAAATTGATATATTGAAAAGAGAAAAAGTAGAGATATGGTGAACTATATAATAAACCGCGTAGTACAAAAATTGGTATAAAAAAATGGTACAAAAAAATGTGTTAAATAGTTTATGTTCAAAAGTAGGTTTATTGTAACTTAGCTTGGATTTAGTCTATGTGCATTGCAATGAACCTTTAAACAGACGGAAAAAAACTTAAAGATTAACTTAGGAATCTTGTGAGTGGATTAATGACAATGCCTTCCTAAAACTCACATTAAACAATGTAAAAATTCATCTTAGGAATCTTGTGATTAAAATTTTCATGGTATAACATTCTTCAAAAATGCTAAAATATAGAATACCTGCTGTGGAATCTATCTCGCTTTAGTGGTGTTTATGAAGCTTGTTTGTAATTACTTTTTTTAGTGAAAATAACTTGGCGATTTGAAGTTCGGCCAAAACGTGAATAATGTCTGGCCAAATATGGTTCTAACTAAAACTTAAACTTGGAAGACACCAAACAAAAAACTTGGATTCTTTCAAACAATTCGTCCAGAACTGAAACTCATTAACCACTTGAATTCGATCACTCAGTTACTTGTAAATTTTAATGGTGTGATCAACACCATTAAGTTTAGCTCTGTTTAAACTTATTGGTTGTAATAGAATATGGTGGAGTCAAATAAAAGTGAAAAACTACGAGTAGAATAAGCGGCACAAAAGATCTACAAACTTGGTAAGTTTTCAGGTACTGATTCTATACATTAACAGCTCTACTCAAAATTTGCACAAGACTACAACAATGAAATAATTATTATTACATGACAATCAACCACTACTACTCTCTTTTCCCGTGTAAAATATTACAACATGAAGGTATAATATTACAATTCTGCATCCATGCCACCATTTGAAGCAACGTTAATCCCCTGTTTAGTAGAAATCACCCTGTCCAGAGTCTGGTCTGAAACCGATATCCCCGTGGTCTCCAAGTCTGCCACAACGGCAACAGCTGCATCTAGTTCCCCAAGATCAAGGCAGAGAGAGATGACCTCGTCATAAAGCGGCCTGCAACATAGGGGAAAGAAGGGAAAACATCAGCTAGAAAGCAACAAAGATATCAAGAGTTTTGTTGGCACCGAGTGAGTATCTATTCTTGGAGACTTCAACTACAAGAGTCTTGTTATATAAAGAAAATAGAGTTACCTCCCAAACTTATAACCAAGACCATGAGTTGTCTGCAAAATTGTCAAGAAAGCTGAAGGTAGAGGTGCTGTTATAGCCGCACGCAAGATTATGGCACAATCTCCAATAGTTGGCGTCCCTCCCAATTGTATGACCTGAGTAATACAGCCAAATTATGAATATATCTCAATTATGATGTGATACATAAGTCAAATTTCAAAATTGGATGAAATATGCACTATGCTTGAACAGGAACCTACAAACAGATACATAGACTTCAATGCAGTCTTTTTCTCTTATACTTAATGCCAGACATAAATAAATATCACATTATAACCACTTGGAGTATTTATAAATTCATATTTGAAGCAGCAAAAAATCATTCCTTCTAGATTAGCTGATAATACGAATAATAGAAGTCTGTTATAGACACTTCAAGTTCCTTTTAGATTTCCTTCTTGATCAATGACGGCTGCTGCATTATCAACATACTTAATCATTACGCCATAGCCAACTTTTAGTTCTTTACACGTACTTAGAATTACAGCTCCGACAATTTCTTTTTTGTTTAATTTTTCTAAAGGTGTATTTGCTACTGCTTAATTGTAGCAACATCAATGTCACCACTATAACAAGCATATCTTCAATTATCTCCTCCTATTACACATTAATTCACGGGCTTAGCTGTTCAAATTCAAACGAGTTTGAAGTTAAATCATATAATTTTTTGCTCAGTCCAAAGGTTGGAGTAAAACAATACTGCGTTCACAACAAAAAAACCAGCAATTGCAACAAAAAAAAATCATCTATTTTTTGACTGGTGTTGTTTTCATCTATATAAGATGTACCAAATGTAATGGCTATCCTATATATGGCACTAACCAATACATAAATGGTAGTGATGCTTTAATGGATCTTTCTCACAATATATTTACATAAAAGATTCCTTTAGTTTTATGATATTTCAGAATTGAGCGAATGAATAAACTCAGAAATCGGAAGCATACACTGAAACTTTAAAAGTTTACAGAGTAAGCAACTTCACTTAAACTCTTGAAGTACAGGAACTTCCACAAAAAGTTTAAATAGTTTTCATTTTATTCACATGGAGAGGCAGCGATTCTTAAATATGCCTCTTAGAATTTAGAAACCAAGGCATCTTACCATTTCAAACCAATTCAACAAGAGGAAAGCTTGCAATAAAAAAAAATAGTCCAGGTTAAGTTACTTGCCTTCTGCATAACTTTGATTGCCAAATCGACTTCCCATTCCTGTGACCACCTATGAGGAGGTCTGCTCTTCAGTTCTTTCTCCCATGTCCATCCCCAAGCATCTGCTAATGTATACATGTCTGATACATCAAACACTCTTCGATTCCTCATTTCCTTAAATGCCTCAAATATGTCCAAAGGAAACCAATCATCGTCGGCATCATCCTGTTAGGAAACAACTTTAGGTTCTCAAACAAAAAGTATTCAAAATGTAATGCTGCAACAAAGAGTAAAATAATGTAACATGAAATTCAAGCTCAAGGTCCAAAACAGACTCAGCCTCTCATGCATGATCCCTCAAGGTCCAAAAAACAAATCATCCTGATTGTCAACCCCCCCCCCCCAACCAACCAACCAGAACATGTGTAAAGAAAAAGAAGACACCTAGGGATTATCATACCTCGACCATATTCCGTCTTGATCTTCTTCTTCTTGACTTTTTAGAAGTGGCGGAGGGTTCGTCAGAATCTTTCAACAGCTGGACTCCAATCATTTGAAGGGGTTTTTTATCTTCAACTTCCTTTTCCTTTATTCTCTCTACATCTTGGTTCTCTACTGGTGCTACTTCCTCTTCTACCTGTTCTACTTCCTCCTCCTCCTCCTCATCTGCTTCATCATCTTCAGCCTCTTTTGCATCATCCCCTACAACATCAATATAATCTTGAACATCAGGGGACTCTGATTCACCTTCATCCATTGCATTTCCATTATCACCATTTAAGCCTTCTCCTAAGAAGCGACGTTTCCAATACTCTGTATTTCCTTCTTCCAGCTTTATGCGTGAGATCAATGCTTCCAGCTCTTCATCCACCTGCAACACGAACCATATTTAAGTTTAGGCATTATATATTAAAGATCAAGATGGCAGACAAGAAAATGGCATTCAAGCACAACAGATAAAGAATCAACCTCTTCTTCTTCCTCTTCAATGGGAGGAACCCAAAGCGGCCGACCACGAGATTGATTTATTCTCCTTGCTTTCTGAACACGCTGGTAAAGAACATTTCTGGTTCCATCGATTGGTAAACCTTGTGCTTCTAGTTCTTCCTTCAATTCATTCACAAGCATTTTACTAGCCGCCTTAGGCTTTAAAACATTTGTTTCAGGCCCCTTTATGACTTTCTTTAGCCGCTCAATCACTCTAACATAATCGAATTCCGATGCACCATCCCCTAAAGCTACAATTCCTTCATACTGCAACTTCTTCAGAAGCTTCTTATGGTACACCTTCCTCTCCTCAAGGCATCTTTGTTTGAAGGAAGTCTCCATTGGGTTTGAATATATAAATCCATCAGCATCAGGATCTAGAGGTGTTTTACCACTTCGAGGCACCCATCGTTTGCGCTCTCCAGTAAGGCCACCTTCTTCAACATATCTATTTCAATAAATAGCAAATTTGCAATCAAGACATCAACAAACATAAATCAATATCACATGTACTGAGTCAATAAGCCCATTAACTAATATATACTAGACCAGCGGGTGTGCCTGCATTAAATAGAAAGAAAGTAAACCAAAATAAAAAAGTTCAAAAATTTTCTAGCTAGAAAGATTTCAGGAGCTTCTGCAGACCATTACTAGGATTTTGGTCTGCTTATTTTGCCAATAGTCCAATATTGGGTACTACAGAGATTCAGAATTTTATAGTATAACACTGGGTCTAGTAGACATATTGGCCTGCACACAAATGTGGAAGCTATAGAAACACAATTTACCTACCATCACCTTGTTCAAAAAACAAAAACAATTTACCTACCATCACAAGGTAAAATAACAATCATTAGGTAGGAATATTAGTGACACTATTCTTGGACAGTAAAAAACAGTTGAGATGAAGCCTCGATCAAAACTAAAAATGACGAGTCAGTTCATTATAATAATTCCAATTTGGGGTTTAGTGACCTGGCAAAGAATAAGCAATAAAAGTATGTGCAAAAATAAATAAAATTTAAAACTTCCATACTAATATTAAAACAACCAAATACAAAAATACAAAATAGCTACTATTCGCTTACATAAAAAACAATACCTAGCAATATAATCAATCTCATAACCAAGTTCAGCCTCCACTTGTAAAGGTTCAATCCATGAGCTCACTAATGTCCGGTATTTTCTGCTCAAGATCATTGCCCGTGGGGGGATTTGCTGGTTATCGTTGGCCATAGCCTCTAATGCTTCAAGCATGTCAATAATCCTTCCTATAGTAAAAAACAAAATGTGCCGGCTTGTGTCAAAGCATTCCCGGACAATTTTGGTTGTAAATATCTATAAACAATTTATGACACTACATATTGAACTCCACAGACAATTACATTTACCATGATCATTATCCATAGTAATGTAAATTATCTGTCTCACCACATAAGCAACAAACTGTAAGAAAATAGCTTCTCAAGGAAATGATCATATCTTGTGGAAGCAAACCTTCTACACAAGATGAAATAGCATATTACCCTTCAACTACTAAGTATACCATGAAAATAATTCTTTCAGCTGAACGTATTTTACACCCTATAGAATGCATGCCTCAAATTCTCCAACATTTTGTACAAAATATTAATGAAATATTAAATTATTTAACAATAAAGACAACAAATCTAAGAATGACAATAAAAATAAATAACCAGTATAATCATACCTTCCCGACACAATGCCCGAAGGTACAAAGAAAGAGGATCTCCGTGGTTCCCATCCATATGTAGAATTTTCATACCCCCTTCAAAGTTTTTAAGTGCTCGGAAATGCCTGATAGCTTCTCGTACTACACAGTACTTGGTAAAACACTCCACCAACAGCCTACAGAGACACCAGTCCACCGGGTTACTTAGTCACAGGTGCAAATTAAACTCCTCGTAGAAGGAAGTATCACTAAAATCTATACATTAAAGCAGGACACCACATGACTTCTGAATTTAAATAGAGCAAAAAATCCTAACCATAACACTCCCCCACCACCAATACTCTCACAGAGATTATGATGAATTACTTGTTATTTTTTTGTATTTTAGCAAAAACTTTTTCCACAAAAGGGAAAGTAGCTCAAACTTCCATAAAAAAGTATTTAAAATAATAATTAAATTAAAAAAAACGAACGTTCTCATTTTTAACATAATAACTAATTTGAAGTAAATTAAAGTATTTATAGTGGCAGACTTTGTATTATTTGAAAAAGTATTTGAAGTGAAAATTGTATTAAAAAATAATTTATATAAGATTGCATAAGTTTATCCTTTTATATCAATTTATCTGCTAATTTTGCTGAATAGTCTTAGTGGCAGACTCTGGTGTGCGGTCTTTGTGTGGTAACCCTCTGGAATGTATAGTTAGAGAGGAATGCTCACATTTTCAGGGAGTCTCTTAGCGCATACAGTTGTTGGGCTTAAGGTTCATATTTATGGCCTCTATTGTAGCTTCACTCAATGTTGTTTTAATGGAAATCTCAAGACTGATATTCAATGGCGTTGTGATACTCTATAGCCTCATTGCTGATATCTTTTATACTCTGTGGTTTAAGAACCTTCCCCAAGTTTATATTCCCCCTTTGACGATGTTTCTTCTTTTATAGAAAGACTCACGTATTAAAGCTTCTTTGCAATCTGTTACTTTGTGATGGGTCTTGATGCAAACTTCAGCTCATTATAACTTCTAATATTTTTCAAATAATTCAGCTACAAATACTAATGAATACAGCCAATAAAAAGGCCAAATTTTATACTAATGAATTCAAATTATTTGACATTCAATATGCTAAAATGTTCAGGTTCATAAAAGAAAAATATAAATAATGTATCTTACGCATGGGTCTTCACATTTGGCTGTACGCGCTTATGATCTTCAACCATCATGCCAAGCAATTCAGCGACATCCTGTACTCTATAAGCCAAACAGAAACAAGTTTGAATAAATCACATAATAATAAATCCAATTCAAACCAGGAAATATTCAATTTAAGAAATCCAACGGGGGCTTCAACGCAGTGTTGTTAAACAATAGCTATAGCAGCGCTATAGCCCAGCAGAATTTTAAGAAACCACTGTTGTTCCACAATTTCGCAGTGTTGTCAAGCAGCGGTTATGTCAGCACTATAGCACTACAGTGTAGCGTAATTTGAACAAATTGCTATTTTTCGGGATTGACAACACTGCCTCAACTATTAAAATATGACAGGTGATAGGAGTCATAAACAAACTCCAAACGTGGACTGTGGAGATATCAACAAATAAAAAGGTAGAATATGAAGATCCCAAAATAATTTATTTAACAAGTGCAGATTGAGGAATCTAATCCTTATCATAATATTTCCTTAAATAATGAGAGCACATACTGAGGAACAATTCTATACTGCTAAAGAACAAAGACCGTCATGCAATAATGTTGCCTTTTGCATGCACACGCAACAAACTAACCTGTCATAAGAGTCAGCTCTAGTATACGCTTGAATGACCCAATTGTATGTTTCTGTATCAGGCTTCATATAATCTGCAGCGTAATGAAATCAAGATAACTCACCTCAGATGCAGTTCATAATGAAGAAATAGGCTATATCAATCTAGAAAAGGGCACACTTATGCCGGACAATATTCACACGCAATTAAAGAATTGAAAAAAGAGAAAAAAACTGGAACTGAAAAAAAGGAGTGTTTCACAAGCAATAGTGGAGACGTGGAATTCTAACCTTCTCCATATTCCATGTTCTCAAATGTTGTAAATGCTATTTCAGGTATTCCGCAAGTAGCCTATTTAATTTGAGGGAAGTAATATTAAAAAAACATGACACAAACAGCAAAGTCAAGACCAAACACGCTCATAATTTGTTTTTCCACAGTAATTGAAATTTGAAAAGTTTAAAAACTCAGCCTGTTCACTTGAAAGTTGAAAGACTGAAACATGTAAAAGTGAAGTGACATTACATCATATCCTATATCAGTAACCTTGACATATTTTACAGTCACAAGGAAAACCACATTCCATGAAGCAAGGTTTTGGTTGGTGTTTTCACTATGGAACTCCTCTAGATAGTGATGTATGTATCATAGCTAGTGCACATGAGTTAATTAATTAACACTAAAAATCAGTTTTGTGTACAGAGAAAAGTTATTGAATGACATGTATGATCCCTAAATATCTGCATCCCCGTCTTCATGGTAATTAATAACAACTGAAAACTTATAAATGAATAATAGTACAAAAGCTATCTTTATCTTATTTTCACCATAGCATTTGTGACTAGAGACAATATACAAAGTGAAAAACAACACGGCAATTATTGTATTTATTTATAAACAAACGCATATCAGTTTACTTAAAATGGAAAGGAAAAAAGTCATGTAATGGCTTTTACACGCATTTTTATTGTGATATGAAACTAAACCTAAAAAAATTATTAGGGAAGTTGACCTGCACAGAAAGGAGGCAATTAAAATGGAACGTTGTTGCCATTCGTCCAGCAGCTTCCATCTCGTATGAAATTTCTAAAGCATTAGAATGGTCTCCCGCTTTGCAATCTTCCTCAATCAGAAGATCATAAACCTCATCAGTAGCCCTGAGGCCACCCTTAGCACCCTTCAAGAACACTTTATTAGCATCTTCCAAATGCTTGTTCCGAACAAGTTCCTCTACATCACATGAGAAAAGAAACACCCCGTAAATCATTCACTAAATTAAAAAAAGAAATAAAACCATCACCAAGTGAGTGGAATAAATAACATGATAACCAAAGTAATACCAATAAGAATTATCCAAGCATGACGAATATCATAATTTAGGTCCTCCATAGCTCCAAGTATCTCTAAACCTCTAGTTGAATGACCTTTAGACCCAAACAATCTCACCAATGCAACGAAAGTTTCATGAATCGGTCGAAGCCCTGCACTTAACTCTCTCCTCAATGAGTCCATCTGCATAATATTTATTATTCAATAACTACGCCTTGTTTGGATAAACAACATAATTAAACGCATATAGCACAGACTTTTATCATACACGTGCTTGTTTATAAGCTATTTCTATAACAAAATATACAATAAATTGTATTTCAATAACATTTATGATACGACTTGTTTCAGTACTAGCTATAAGTTGTGTTTTCATAAGCTATCCTAAAGAGCTTATGTAAATAAGCGGAAAACAAGTGAATTAAAACATTACCGCGGCTTGTTCATCGCCATTAAGAGCATAGGAAACAACCAAACCATGAAACGACCTAGGACCAGGACTCAAACCAGCGGCAATCATATCATACATAACTTGAGAAACCCCGGTTGAGTCACGGTTCCTAGCCCGGTTCATGAGCTCCTCCATGAAACTGAACCGGAGACTGTTCTCAAGTAAAGTGTCATCATCTTTCACTTGCTTCTTCTTTCTGGTTCGCTTCTCTAGAGAAGAAACAGCTGCTCGAACCGGTCCGGTTCGAGGAGTTAAGCGGTTTAATTTGAAGGGGATGTAAGTGGAGCCGTAACTGTAACTGTAACATGAATGCATGTGTATAGGTTTGTGTTTGAGAGTTGAGAGAGTGGAGTGGTTATAGTGTTGAGTGTCGGGAGAAAGAACAAAGTGCTCGTGTGTGTTGATGATAAGGAGATGATAGTACAGAAATGACGTTTATCTAAACTCGAATTAAATCAACTGTGAAGCTTGCTTCTTTTTTTTTTGAAGTCCATTTTCTTCTAGGAATACATGGAAATGACAAAAAATCAAGCGATAATTAACTACCGTCATTTTTCAAGTTATTAGTTAGGGTAATTAATCACCGCCGGATGTTTTTTGTCATTTCCATGTGTTTCGAGGAAACAATCAATGTCAAAAATGCAAGAAAATTGTTGTATACATATGTTAGTTGGCTGAAAAACACATGTAAAGGACGAAAGTACCCCTCGGCAATTAACTGTCGAGGAAAATAGAACCGGCGGCAGTTAACTCCCAAGGAAAACCTCGGCAGTTAACTGCCGATGCGTGCTGAACATATGCAGAAACAAAAACATCAGTTTTCTAGTTTCTTCATTGCTCAAAAACTACCAAACTTCTCTCCAATTCCTCCAATTTTCATTTTCACGATTTGCAAGCAATAATCTCCGCATTATCACAAGTAAGTAGGCATTAATCAATATAATCTTAATGTTATTTTGTTTAGGTTAAGTTTTTTTTAAAAATTGAGTTGTTTGCATGTGGTTAGGGTTGATATAGGAATTGAAATTTTGATGATTGCATGTAGTTTAAAATTGAATGTAGTTGCTTTAATTGATGTTTGAATGATGTTAGAGTATAATGTGGTTTTGAATGGTGTCAAATGAACACAATTTGAATATGTTTGATACTTTCCACACAAAGTGTTTGATAAAATGTCTCAATGACAATTATATTGATTATTTAGTTAGTTTAAGTTATGGAAATGATGGAAATGATGTTAATTATAGTTTGATACAGTGTATATTGATTATTTAGTTAGTTTAGGTTATGAGAATTATATTGAATGATGTTTAGGTTATGATGGAAATGATGCACACAAATTATATTGAAATGATGATTATATGGAATGGTTTTAGGTTATGAAAATAATGTTCATTGTACTTTTAATGTGTTTGATTATCTTTATGTTTATGTTTAGTTTAGGTTTAATGTGAATGATTAGGTTATGGAAATGATGCTAATTTTTTAATTTTTTGTGTAGATATGTCTGATCAGGAACAGGGGTAGCCGATTGATCCATCTAAGATTATTGCTGGTAGGTGTGCTATGACACAAAGCCACCGGGAGGGGAGGAAAAACACACATATACCGAAGAGGGTAAGAGGTCAGAGGGGGATGGTTCAGGGACTTCTTAGGCTAGACAGCCTGAACAGTCACAGGTGGTTGACCCGACCCAGACGGAGTACCTGAATTATCAGGATCAGGTACACCACGATGTCACTAATGGTGGGTATGACCAGCAGCATATACAAGAGCAGCATATACCAGGGCCGCATATACCAGACCATGATGACATTGCAGCAGCGGCGTTACCTTTGCAGCCTCCCTTTCCTGGAGGACCAGAAAATATATCTCTGCTACACTCTTATGTCAACCATGTGGCATTGCCGCTTTGGTATAATTCTAATAACGTAAGTGTTATTTTTAATTGTCTAAAATTATCATATGCAACACAATTTAAATGTTTTATTTTTTTTATATGTGTTTTTGTTTAATTTTTATATCAACTTTTATATGTGTTTTTGTTTAATTCTTTCTTTATGTTTAATTATTTTCTTTATATTTTCTTTATATCAAATTTTTAATTATTTTCTTTATGTTTAATTATGTTTTAAATTGCTTTTGTTATGTGTTTTTTTTTAAGTTTTACATTTGTTATGTCTTAAATTAAAAATATGTGCAGCAATTTAAATTTGTGATTTTTATTTTTACATGAGTTAAGTTTTATTTTGTTTAGTTAAATGAACATTGTTTAAGTTGTTTAAAATATGTTTATTTTTCTATTATTTCAGGTTCGTAAGGTGCGTGTTGTAAAACCGATTAATCACGGGGCTAAGATTTTGAGTCTTCAGCGTCCAAACGATAATCATGATTGGTTTTGGCGTCCGCTTAGGGAGAGCGGGTTACATGATTTGGTTTATCTGGGCTACGCGATTGTGCCTCATGCTTTGCTGATGACTTTATGCAAGAGGTGGCATCCCGAGACCAGCAGTTTTCACATGGTCTTGGGGGAGATGACTATTACTTTGGATGATGTCGTATGTCTTATGCATCTTCTGATTGAAGGACGAATGTTGAGCCATCCGAAGAAGATGTCTCAAACTGAGGGAGCGGAACTGATGGTGAGGCACTTAGGTGTGTCTCAGGCGGATGCAGAGAAAAATTGCAGTGAAGAGTATGGTGGTTACATTAGCTATAAGTCATTGAGGGAGTATTATACGAGGTACCTTGATAGGGCTACCAAATTGATGGATCCAGGGGATCCAGAGGAGCTGGAGAGGGTTATGACTGCTTGTGTGAAGTGTTATCTCCTATATCTTGGTGGATGCTTATTATTTGGTGATAAAAGCAACAAACGCATCGAGTTGGTCTATCTGACGACCATGGAGGACAGCTACACGGGGATGCATACCCATACCACTAGTTAGCTGAGGCCTGTGTGCTTGGACAGAACTCTTGGGGGAAGCGTGACATTGCTCACTGTAAGAAATTGTCACATTTGAACCTTAACTTTTATTTTTTTGTTATATTTTTTGTGCGTAGTAACTTATAAATGTGATTTGTTTGATTTGTTCAGGGATGGTTTTTGGCGCATTTTCGTGACTTTTACAATATTGATCCTAATCCCAACTATATTGAAAACTATCCGGTTGCAGCGAAGTGGACGTTATAGAAGGGACATGGAGAGAGGGTGACGTATCAGTCATTGCTTGATCATTTGCAGTTTGATGACATATGCTGGAGGCCGTATGAAGAGCACAGGGAGATCCAGGGTTTTGAGGAGATTTTCTGGTATTCAGGCTGGATTATGTGCGGTGTTGTTAGGGTGTACCATCACTTGCCTGAGAGGATGTTGCGGTAGAACAGATACGTCCAGACCATCCCTAGGCATCCGACAGATGTTGTAGACCTGCGATCGCCTCAGATTGTGCAGGCACTCATTGACTTCCGCACTCACACGCTTAAGGAGCCCGATTTGGGTGAGCCGACAAGAAAGGAGACATGGCGGATGAGGGATGGCTATGTGTTATGGTACATTACAGTGTCCCAGCAAATGAAGAGCATATCATTGCACAGCAATGAGAGCGATACGAGGCGAGAAGCTCTCCTGATACCTATGACATGGTTAGGGTCGATGTTTCCTACGCTGATGCATATATGGGTCAGGAGGAGGTCATGAGCCCTCAACAATGGTTTCAGGCCATAAGCCATGTAAGGGAGCAGATCGCACCGATATTGACCAGGAGGCGAGGCCAGAGGCCGAGGAGGAGGCAACAACAACATTAGCAGGACCAGGACCAGGAGTAGGATTATTTGTAGTTGTTGTTTAGGACTTGTTTTTTACTTTTCGTATTTTGATGACATTATATTTGTATGTTTGTATTTTGATGACATTGGTTCATTGGTTTGTTGGTTTAATTAAGTTGTGAATTTGAGCCAATTTTGTTTTGCCATTTGAACACATTATGCGTCAATTAAGTTGTGATTTGCACACATTTGTGATGACATTATGTTTGTGTTTTTAACACATTACAGGATCAGAAGCTGAAGCTTCTGCCTCTGCATTGGCATCATGACGCATCGGCAGTTAACTGCCGAGGAAAAGGGATCCGGCGACAGTTAACTATCGAAGAAACTTCGGCAATTAACTGTCGAGGAAATTGAAACCGACGACAGTTAACTACCGAGGGGCATTACGATCTTTTACATGTGTTTTTCAACCAACTAACATGTGTATACAACAATTTTCAAAATGCAATTCTCTAGTTGGGTCTTGTTTTTGGGCTCTAATGTATGTAAGCCCCGCTACCACTTTGCACTTTAATTTTGAAAATTTCTCATGTGTTATGCTCTCTAAAATTATGTCTAGATTATATAATTCGAATAAAAATTGGACATATCACTAAAATTTGGACGGCAAAAATCTGACACTAAATTGAACTATGCATTTTGTACATTCGGACTAACTAATTTGGATGCATTAGGAATGACAAAAACATTGAGAGAACCATAAAATATTAAGTGAATATGCTCGTTTGTCCTTGACTTTGACTAATCGGTCAATTCCATCATCAAATTAATTGAAATAGTTTAAACTCTCTCACAATTGTAATGTTCAATCAACATGGTCCCTCCGTTTAGTTGGGTCATTAACGGCGGTGCTTGTTAACAGCGCTGGCGTTAACCTTAAAGATGAAGTATGTTATACGAAAAATGTCAATTGCATCCATGCATTATAAGTACTTGAATTAATTTAGTCATCGTTGGATAGTACTTGTTGCAAATTGCAGTAAAGACCTTGGGCTAACTAATACTTGCATAGAGAAATTCTAATATGGGCCACAAACATAAATGGATAGTGTTTGGACACACACATCAAAGTAAATTTTTTTTAATAATAAAAATGAAATTGATAATATATTGATTTAGTATTTTGAGGGAAAACATTTTTATGTATGTGTGACCAAACACTATACATTTATATTTGTTGACTGTGAAAGAATGTCTCTTCTTACATAATTGATCTACCCTCCTTATAATTATCTCTCACTTTCTCCAAGCATAAAGATGAACGATAGCAAATGAAGTGGATAATTAATAAGACTCGACATCCCCAACCTTGCCTAAGAAAGAAAAAACCATTTTTATCGCAAGACGGGTCTAATAACTTTTAATAGTAATTAGTGAATGAGACTTAAAAATAAGTTTTAATACATTAGACATTTTTTGTTTACATGAGGTCTTTTTTGTTTATAAAAAGCTAATGAAAATATTTTTTTTGTTGGTAACCTTACTTTTGGACCAACCATGTTTATAAGAACTTTTAAGACAATATTCTCACATAGCTTACCAATTATAAGAGGTGTCCCAATATTCATCCAAATCAACATAATAAGAATATGAAATCACAACATAAGTGTAGTGTAGTGATGAAGATTTAAAACAAGAACATATTGAAGGCAAAAGAAAAACACATTTAATTATTATTATTTTTGTAAAAAAGGGTAGTTATTATTCAAACCATAACAACATATATACGATACATATTACATAACAATTTTTTTTGGACTCAAAATGATACATAAAACTTATTATTAATCAAGTTCCAATATAGATAATGTACTTATTATGATATTATTATACATGGAATCATGAATATTAATTGGTTGTTGAGCTAGAGAGGGATCTTGGAATCCAAGGCCAAAATAGTGCTGAGATTCATTGGGTATATAACATCTGTGGAGCCTGTCATGATTTGCTTAACGATCATTTTGTTGGCTCTCTCAGATGGATGAAATGCATCCCAAAATAAATGGTCGTCACGGTTTTGACATATGCTTGATGCCAATGTGCACAGTCCAATACCATTATAGGGTCCTTGACCGCAACATGCCACCTTTGATGTCTTGAATTCTGCATATATGCAACATTGCATTACATCATTCATTAATAAATAATAATGACTTCTTTAATTAATTGTTAGTATATCAATATTGTTGGTACGTATATACTAACAATCTACGTTCAAATTAATTCAATATATTAGTTAGCTATTAATAATTTAATATATAGATAGATCAATCTAGGTTCGATTCTTATAATGAATTCATATAATGTTTTATTCTTCTTTCTCTTCTAACAATATCTTAAAATTTATTTATTTATTTTAAAAAAATTATTTTGCATTTTAAAATATTTCATTAATAAAAACATGTAATTTCATATTTAGTTTTAATTTTTATTTTAAATTATTTTTTGTTCCTATTAAAAAAAGAATTTAGATAAAATTTTGTAAAAATATTTTCAAATAACTTTTAGCTTCAAAATAATTATTAAGTTTAAAAGTAACATTTCAGTCCCAACACAAGCTAAAACTAAATTAAATTAAATGTGCCCTACAAATATATACTCCATCCGATCTCATATACAAAAAAAATATTCCTTAATTAATCAATGAACATAAAAAAAGAATATTTTCTTATATATGAGACCGAAAGTATTTAATCTTATAGTTATATTTATTCAGTACCATTTTCAAAAAGGCTCGATGCATCTATGTTAAGCACAGAGAAGACATCAGATCCAATTTGTTGATTGAGATTTGTGATCAACTGAACAAGTTGTGGATTGTATATGGACGCAGCAAGCTGTAACTCAGGTGCACATTCGCCATCTGTGCCTCCTATAGCTAATGCTGCTGGAGCACAACCCATTGGACCAGTTCCTGACACCAAAACCCTACGTGCTCCAAGATGATATAGTCTCTGGAAATGACATTTCAAACAAACTCAATGTAAACCATTGTATTATATGCATGCACTTTAACAAGAAATAATTAAGATAGGGATGTCATTAATCTATACTTATATATTAAAGAGATACTAAGATATATATAGATCACCAAATAAGAGATACTAAGGTTATGTTTACTTTATTGTGAAAAAAATTATTTTGATTTTTGTAATTTTTGTTAGTTTTATTTTTTAACAAGGAGAAAAGAGATTTTTAAAGTGAGTTATTATGATGAATAGATAGAAGATAAAATTTTAGTTAAAGATGATGCATTAATTTCAGGACATAATAAAAATAGTTATTTTGGCTTAAAGTATTAGTTAAAGATAATGCATTAGTTAGTTATTTATAAAAATTAGGGAGACATAACCCTAATCCATTCTTTTATTATTCCAGTATTATTTATAAATTTATCAAACCTACCAATCAAATAATGACTTTTTTAAATAACAGTTATTATTATTATTATGATCATCGTCATTATTATTATTTTTATTTCCAAGAAAAACATGCACACATAAAATATAAAAATTACCCGTAAAATTTTCTTGTACTCAGAGAGCAAATACGTGACATATTCTGGTAAAGCATACTGGCGGGATCTTAGGGAGTTTGGCACCAAGTAGTAGTTATTCACAAAATCATTACCTCCACATGTAATAAGGATTAGTGCTCCATTTATTAATTTCTTAGCTTCTTTTTTTCCAATTAGATCACGCACCCTTTTCTGGTATTCTTCGAAAAAATCTAGCTGTTTGTACATTCTGATTACTTCTATCTGCAATAATATATGTATACATGATTTCGTTGCATCCATAAATAACAAAAGTATATAAAAAATTCAAATTAATGTTACGTAATAATGTGTCATCAATTTTCACATACAAATTGAAATCCAGTGTCATTGAGAATTCCAATGCCAGCAGAAGCAAAGTTGGCACCATTAAGCATTCTATGCCCTCTGAGCTTAGGACTTAAATATGGCAAAGGGGGAGATGACCCAAGTTCTTTACCTTTAATAATCAATCACAAACATAAATAATTACTATATGAGTTAATTAATTTACACAACACAATGAAAATATGAGAAATGATAAAAAATGTTTGAAAAGGGAGAAATGATCAAATTAATTTACACAACTGATTAAATCGGGAATGTTTAACCCATTAGAGAAACGTCCGGTAGGTTGACGAGTTGGAAAATCGATGCCATAAGGTGGATAATTGGCTCGCGCCGAGGTGGCCAAAAAATTGTTATTGCCATTATCAACTAGTGAATCTCCAAACACAAAGAAAGCACGAGCTGCATCTACACCAATAGAACAATTTGCTAGACCCAAAATCACAACAATGCAGCATGTGAAAACAAGAAAATTAGCCATGATTATTAGAATTGGATGAATATGGCTAGGAGAAAAAGGTTTTGATAATTGGTGACAACACTACAAGTAGTAGATGTTGATTCATGTGTAACTGTGTATGATAATAGGTCTTCTTATATAGTTAGGACTCTATGGTTGTCACGTTTTGAAAACGAATGCTCGACAAATTATACAAGGTATAGTTAGTTACTTTGCATTTATATATGATTTATGAATGATTAACTGTTTATTTATATTAAAATATAAGGTTGTGACTTGTGAGATTATACCAGACAATTTCAAGCAAAAATATGTTCGATATAATGTGGGTAGATTTCACTCACTTTTAGAAGTCACATTTCAGCCTTTAAATGTAACTAATCATGACTATGTTTAGCAATTTCATTAGATTAATATTTCTTCTAGGATTTTCCCTATCAACCAAGTAGGACAATTTGATATTTGTAGCACATTTCGTCTTTTGATCTGTCTCTAGCCTAAACAAAGGTTAGGATTAATATTTTTGGATAAATGTTATTTTCACACGACTTCATTTCACTTTGTTTTTTTTTATACTTAAATTTGTTTGCATCTTTGTTGATCTTGTACCAAACATTTCATCTCATAATTAAAAATGGACATTGTTAGTGTAGTGCAGCAAATTTGGCAGATAATTAGACTCTTTAATTCTTGAAGTATATGGTTGGAGCATTTATAATGAAGCTCCCTATTTTTCAATCAAAAAAAAAAAACTCCCTATTTTGAGTGTTTAAATGATTTTTCTTATGTACACAACACTCATTTTATGATATTTTTTTTTTATAAAAATAAACGATATTCATTTATTGATACAATATATTCATACAATACAAATTCACTTACAACAAAAGTGATGAATTTACGAACAAACTCACAATGTTAATATCATAAAATGACAAAATACATAGTTCTACAAATATAACTATATTCAAGTGTCTATAATACTCACACTTTCATATCTGTAACGTTGACGACACCAAAGTCATTGATTAGACCTTCATTGGATCGAAGTTTTGATATGACAATTGGAACCGAACAAACATAATAACAAGACGGAAAAGTAAAAAAAAATGTTGCACAAAGACGACAAACAAAACAACATCACACTAAAATGACAAAATCACGAAAGAAAATACTTAATATACATGAAGATTACTTATTTAAATAAAATGAAAGAAGAAAAATGATTTAGAGGATGATTTTAGGTCAAAAATTGACTCTAAATCACCACTATTTGGTGGATGAAGGAGAAGAAGCTAAAGTTAGAACCAAGGGGTGACAACTCAAGAAGGAGATTATTTATAATTTTGTAATGTTACTATTTAATAAATTAATAAACATTCAATCTCTCCATACCAATGTCTTAATTTTTTTTATTAAACGAGTCTTATAAATAACTTTAAATAATTACATTTCAATATAATTCATATATTTGAATACAATTTATTAAGTGGGGCAAGCAAAAAACGAAGGAGAAAGTACTGCACAAAAAGAGTGTCTATTTAACATGATATTAAATATAAATAGGTAAAACAATCATCATGGTGGATGCTTTACGGGTTAGGGAATAATATTTATTTTTGACAAAACAATATTTTTTTTATTAGAGGGAATACAATTATTATATATATAATTATTTTAAGAAAAATAAATGAGATCAAATACTTTTCATTAAAGGATGTTGCAAGGTTGGAATAAAGTAGTGTCCCCGTAAACTTAACTCAATTTGTAAGAATAATGTATAATGTATGCAATGTCCGAGTTCGAACTCCGGACATCACAAAGAAGAAGAAAAAAGATGCGAAATATTTTTCTTCTCAAGTGTATGGTCTACGAACTAGTTGATTGAGACTAATTATTTTTAAGAAAAATAAATGGGATCAAATATTTTTCATTAAAGGTGCGAAATATTTTTCTTCTCGGTATGGTCTACAAACTAGTTGATCGAGATAGACTAAATAAATATTAAAGTTAAATAAATTTTTCGTCCTTAGAAAATTTTCAAACTTCGATTTTTGTCCCCTTTAAATAATTTCATCAAAATTTAGTCCTTCAAATATTTTCTGTCATCATTCTTGGTATACGCTTTTAAGTAAATTCATATGTATTCTTCAAAATCTTGAATTAATTTTTGTAGTCATGTTTAGTATATTATAAAAATCTCTGTTGCAAAATTTTAATTTTTTTTATCAAATGATGAATTAAATATGAGTCTTTAATTTATTAGCACTTAAAAATTCATATTTTGTTAAAAAATTATAAATTTTTGTGCGAGAGATTGTTATAAATATTCTAAACATTAAATATTCAGGAAGGTGTGTTAATTTGCTGTGAATTTTAGTTACAAGTAAGTTCGCTTGAGGACAAACAAATGCTCAAGTGTGAGGCTTTGATGACAAGAAATCATATAGAGTTTTTAGTCATCAATTAGTGTCATTTTAACATAATAGTATGTAGTTTATGTTTATTTTGGTAGAGTTTTGTTTACGTTCAAAAGTCATGAAAAAGCAAAAATAGAAAAAAGACCTTGAAACATGCAAAATCACCTAAACCATACAACTTTGTGACCATACTATGCTTATTACACGTTTTATCATGTTAATTCTTGGTCTATAGTCGTTATAGATTATTCAATGAGAAGAATTGTGACAAGGAATGAAGATAAGCATAAAGATCAGCCACCTCCTAACACGCGTCGAGTGCTGCGAACCACGTGTCACAACATTGAAGGAAAGTCAGAACATTAGGTTGCGAACCACTTGTCACTGTCTAAATCGCATTGTGGATTACAAGTTCACATCACAACAACTAGAAAAATTCAGAAGATTCATGAGTTGAGGAAGTCCCTTATTAAAGAGGTGGAGTGCATATATTAATAATAATTGGGTTATTAGGCTTATTTATATGACCAAATTAGAACATTAGGTTGCTAAGAAATTAAGTCAGAACATGCCTATAAATACAAGGAGCAAGAAACCCAAGACAAAATCCATTGAAAGAGGAGAATAGAAGAAACACAAATTAGGGTTTTGGAGAAACCTCAAGAGGAGGCAGCCACCGAAAGGAGAAGAAGAAGAATCAAGGAGCAACACTATCATGGTTATGTTAATTACTCTTCTCTCTATGTCTAGCTAGATTCTCTTTGATTTGGTTAATTAAAGGATCTTCTCTATAATTGCATTATCATGTAACTTTACATGATTCTATGAATTCCAGTCAAATAATTTTCGATTTTATTCGGTTAATCTCGTTCTTAATGCATTTTATGTGTTTAATGATTATTAACCTTAATTTTGTCCATAAATTGATTTCTAGGTCACGATGATTTTTAACTCTAACTGTTGAATTATTAATTAGATTCGACATAAATCGATAATAATTGTTACTTACTTTGGTGTTCTTAAACCTTCAATGATTATTGCTCACCTAAGATATTATGGATAGGGGTGGAAATGGGCTAGGCCAGGCCGGGCTTTGTAAGGCCTAAGCCTGACCTATTTCAAAAATTATAGGCTGAGTCTGGCCTATCACCCGTCATTGGCTTATTTGCAAGGTCTGGCCTGGCCTTTAAAGGCCATAGAAGCATGAAAGCCTATTTTACACTAAGGCCTAACAACATATATAAGCCTACCACCAAATAGGCCAAAACTTATGAAGGCCTAAAGCACACAAATATGACTTATACTAAATAACACATACTTACGAAGGGCTAATCACACCAATATACTTGCTACTAAATAGCCAAATCATATGAAAGCTTGAGTTTATAAAAAAAAAAAGCATCAACATTATCAATAATGAAAGGTATATAGGCTTTATGAAAATAGCTTAATAGGCCGGCCCGACGGACTTAATAAGCTTTTTTGTAAGTCTTAGCCTAGCCTATTTAAGTAAATAGGCTTTATGAAAAGCTTGAGCCTGACCTTTTAAATTAACGAGCTGGGCCGAGTTAGGCCGGAGGCCCCTGTGGAACGGCCTGACCTGTTCCCACCCCTAATTATGGACATAACCATTGAGAAGGTCAGTGACCGAGACATTGGCCTAACTTTTATCCTTACAATGATCTTGTTCTTTTATTCCTTTTCTGCAAACTAAACTTATTCCTAGTACAAACACCCCCCATTTACACATCCTATTAACAATCAATATTGCTGAGTAGAAATTTCACAATCCCTATGAAGACAAAATTTTATAAATATTACTACTTGTTAACACTATAGTACACAGTTTTTGATTAAAACGCATTGAAATCTTCATGGATGATGTATCAGAGTTTTTGAAAGAATTATTTTTTTTTGCCTATGCTTGATCAACTTGGGTACTGTACTGAAGCAGTGTGTTGAAACAAATCTCAATTTTTGCCGTTATTTTTTTATCCAATGGTTATTAATCAAGTAAAAATTTATCTTTTTTTATATGTTTGTGTGTGTGTGTATATATATATTCTCATTCTTAAGGCTTTTTAGAATTGGCAACTCGTGAAACCGATCTTTTGATATAATTAGCGCTTGAAAAAGAATTTTTAAATAGAGATCTAGGAAATTCATCTGTAGATGCTAGTTGCTAAGAATAGGTCTGGCTCTCTCTCTCAAAAAAAAAAAAGAATAGGTCTGGGTTTATAGTCACAAACCATTATAAGATCTTAATGTTATTGTACATGTTAATCGAGTGGGTAATCATAAGCTAATTAGTATGATTGATCTCTCTTCAGTTAGAGGGAACAAAAGCGTACATAGAGCAACAAGTGAAAATATAATTGAAAACTTGAATGTATATAATCAATCACGATGACACATATTAGATGAATATTTAATAAAATATAATCCCAACATGTGTGTTTATTGTGAATTTCGTCAATTTTATTGTTATTTCAGTTTATGTACTGTCTAACCATTTTAAACCTTACTTAGAATCATAAAATAGTTGAATAAAAAAAAATATTGCAGCTCTTTGTGGATATCATAAAACAAATGCTTTGATTGCCACTAGGAACTACTATCATTGATGCAATGTTAAGACAAAGGAAGAACAACCCTTTTCATGCTATAAATTAGGCACATAAAGCTTTAAATGAGGCACAAATTAACGTTACTACCGGAAAAAAATAATCTTGCAATTGTGTTTCCTTTGGAAAATTTAGACCTCACCTTATTGATTAAAAAATCATTGCATATATTGACCATGTAGTTATCAAGTACTTGATGAACAAATCAAATTCAAAGCCTAGATTAATCAGATGGATGGTTTTGTTGCAAAAATTTGATTTTAAAATGAAAGACAAGAAAAACACAAAAAACTTGGTAGCTGAGCACATGTTCATATTGGTATGATGAGCTGACCACAAAAGAACACAGGGTCTTGCAAGAATTCCATGATGATAACTTGTTGATGAAGAAAGAAAGGTTATAGTTTGTTGACATGGCTAACTATAAAGTAGCTTGTGTAATCCATAATGATTTCAACTCGAACCAAAAAACACAGTTTCTTTGAGACTTCAATCGATATGTGTTGGATGATCCTCATCTGTTGAAAATTGGAGCAAACAACTTTCTAATTAGATGAGTCGTCAAGGAGGAGGCACAAATATATTCTGCCACTATCATAATTCACCATATGGTGACCCTTAAAATGGATAAAGGACTACTGCAAAGGTCCTTCAATCTAGTTTTTTAATGGACAACCATCGCCAAAGATCAAGAAGCGTCTTAAGAAGACACGAAATGCCTTTGCAGAACATTCTTATTGTAGAAGTATTTGATTGTTGGGGTATTAATTGGATTTGTTATACCTCTGTTGTCCTTGTTTCCCAATGAATACAAAATAGTTGCAGTTGATTATGTAACTAAATGGATTTAGGCAGTGCTCTCAACTTCGGACTAGACTAGAGTTTATTATTCGAGCTTTTGGTGTGAATTGGATATCTACTGCTCGCAACTTTACATAGACTAATCTAAAAAATTATTGTTCATTCTATCTATTATTATATTAATATTAATGTATCTAAATATAAAGCGCTTTATATTTAATTTTTTTTTTTGAACAAGTCAAAATGGAATATATTATAACACAAAAGGTGATTCGCACAAGATGTGCAAAAGAGAACCACCCCCAAGAGTCACAGATACAAGTCTAGTGCCAAAAAAATCACTACTGAGGAGAAATAAATCAAAACAATGAGGATACAATTTTATAAAATTATTTTATGAAAATTATGTTTTGTTATCGATTAATCAAGCACACATTCACTTTTCAAAAATTTGCATCCTGTCTGAGTCCTCACTAGAAAGTAATGAGTCAGGGTTGATCCGATCAACAAAGAGAACATGGATAAAAATAGGAGAAAAAGGACATGACATAGTTGAAGAAGGATCGAGTTTGGGTTACTTATCCTATCCCAAAATGATTATTGGACAAGGATAATTTTTATTTTATTATAACTAAGACTAGTCACTAAATCACTAACACATTAAGCTATTAACTAATATACAACTCTTCCTTAAAATAAAATAAAAAACTAATATACAACTCTATTTTTCTTGTTCTAATTCAATTATTTTTTTTGGTAGTGTATAGTTTTTTTTTTGGTAGTGTTCTAATTCAATTAATTAATTGAACCAACTAGTAGTACTAACATTGTCGTTAACCACTAATCCTCTTGCCTTTTTCTCTTCATAATTAAGTTATATATTTTCTTTAGTAAAATAAATTATCAATAAATCTCATATCTTTTAGTTAAGGTAGCAAGTTCAATTCTTTAAAGTTTCAAATGTTGAGTTAAAATTATTTATCTTGAGACCAACTCAATCTTGTCTTTGTAACATCTCCTCCTTGTTGAACATGTATCACATCGAGTTCAATCAAATTCAACATCATGTTTGAGTAATCACCCAAATGTTAGGGCCGCGTCCGAGTCTACTAACCCGACCCTTTGTACAACCGTACCCACAAGCAAGCACAAAAAAAAAAAAAATGTTTGTCAATTACATGTGGCTAATTTCATATGTGGTGGGTAAATTACATGTGGCTACCTATTACTCAGCATTTAGTTATAACTTGACTAGTTGTTCGTTGCATGTACAAAAGTAAATTCAAATTTTTTTTTTATGAACAATAGTAAACTCATTAGCCCGTATTTGAAAATTCGCAATATTTTTAAGAGGTGCATATAAAGCTAGCTGTAAGTCACGATCCAAATTGATTTCTCCAATATTGTCACACACCAAAGAGTAAAACACTTTATTACTGGCAATAGCAAATTAGGATACACAAGCCAGCATATTTTGTAGCACAAATCACTCTAGCTAGGGACTAGATAAATGGTAACACATACACATATTGTAACTTAATTAATCCCAGCTAGAGATATCTAGAATCAAACCATGGAATCCATGGCGAGAACAGTGCTAAGATTCATAGGGTTCATATACAGGTTGGATCCAATGAACATCTGTTGGACTATGATTCTGCTAGCTTTTTCAGATGGATGAAATGCATCCCAAAATGCATAAAGGTTTCGATTTGGGCACAATTTTGAAATAGGTCTACACAGTCCAATCCCATTGAATCGCCCTTGACCACAACAAGCATCCTTTGCTGTAACAAATCCTGTTGGTCCAAATTTTATTGATAAGTTCAAATATAATTAAGACCTAAATTTAAATAATAATTGGTTAAAAACTAAGCTTGGTGCACATACCAAAAGCTTGAGGGTTGGTAATAAAATCCATGTGCATTTTATGTGCATTAACAGCAATGAAGACATTAGCACCAATCTCTCTGTTGAGTTGTGTGATCATTTGAACAAGTTGTGGATTATATAAGGACGCAGCTCTCATGAGTTCCGCATCACAATCACCATTTCTACTTTTCAAGGCTAACTCAGCAGGTGCACACCCCATTGGTCCTGTGCCCGTAACAAGAACCCTACGAGCTCCCAAATCATAAAGTCTCTGCATCGTTAATGTATTAAGCTAAGCATTCTCATAACAATCAAATACTAAACATTGCAAAGACTAAAACTGCGTGCAGAAAATTATGTAAAAATGTGGCACTTTTTTTTATTGGGACGAAAAATTAAATTTGGTAAAAAAAATTAGAAACGAAAATATCTTTTAATCTTTATTAGAAATTGTGGATATTTTTTTTAAGAAATTGTAGAATATTTTTGTGTACCATGTTACTCAATTTTTTATTTTTTTATTTTTTACGTGAAAATGAGCATTATCTTATAGTTATGTTTTTCCTATGTGAAATAACACATGCCTTAAAGGTAGGGTGGACCTAAAGGTAGTGTTTGTTGTGAATCAAATAATACCTTTAGAATTTTTTTATACTCAGATATGAGATAGGTCACATAGTTTGGAAGAGAAAATTGGCGAGATCTAGCTGAAAATGGGACCAAATAATAATTGTTGACGAAATCGTTGCCTCCAAGCATGATGAGTACAAGTGCTTTGTTAACTAGTTGTTTAGCTCCCTCTGCACCAATTTGTGCACTTAATTTTTGCTGGTATTGATTGAATAGATCCAATTGCTTGCCAATGTGGATGATTTGTAGCTGCCAAAACATTATTTAATTTAGAACTTATTGTCATTTTTCAGTTAAAACTTTTGAAATTGGGTAATAAAATCCTATATTTAAAAATTTAGGACTAAAATTATGTTTCAGTTAAAATATACCAACTAATATAGATTGAGTTGAGACACAAAAAGAGTATTAAGAAAGAGGTTTATAATTCAAGCATGCATGTACATGTGATAATTTTCTCTATTCATACGTAGAGATAATCTTAAATGAAGAGGATTCTAACTAATCCTAAAGTATTGATTGATATTGTTGATGTATTTTGAATTGTTGTAAACTTGCAAGTGATTGAGTTGTTATTAATAAATTTCTTTGCCTACTAAAAAAAAGAAATATCAATTAATTACACTTACAAATTGAAATCCGGTATCATTGAGAATTCCAACACCTGCTGATGCAAAATTGGCACCAACTAAAAGTTTTTCACCAACTAGTAAGGGACTCAAATAAGGAAGAGATGGTTCTAAACCAAGTCTCTCACCTGCAATTTAATCATTTCACAACATCAAAATTCATCTTAATTTAAGAAATGCATGCAAATGTGAGAATATAATCAAATAAATAAGCATTGTTAAGCAAACAAATATTCTGAACATAGTAAGTAGGCTAATAACAAATTAAGCACATACTAATTAGGTCAGGAATATTTAGGCCATTAGAGAAACGTCCAGTGGGTTCGTGTGTAGGGAAGTCAATGCCATAAGGTGGAGCGTCTGCACGAGCTGTGGTTGTTAAGAAATTATTATTGCCATTGTCTGCTACTGAATCACCAAAAATGAAAAAAGCTCTTCTTGGTTGAGCATAGGCTAAATCAAAACCCACAAACAAATTTGTTATCATTATTGTATAACAGTAACATAACATTAAAGAACTAGCCATGGCTAAGTATGAACAAGTGAATGAAACTTTTTGTGCTATGCTGTGGCTTTATATCTAATGTCTGAGGAACTGATACGTACCTTCAAAATACATTCATAAATGTCTTCTTGAATCTTCTACCACCTTCCAAGTTTAAGGCAATGCCGAATCAAGTAACAAAATAATTGCACTTGTTCATTGTCCAATTCATAGCGTAGATGTATGATTAACTGACTATTTGTATTAAAATTTAAGGCCGTGATTTGGGAGGTTAGACCAGACAAATTCAAGCAAGATGTGTTTGATACAATGTCGGTAGATTACACTCAGTTTTAGAAGTCACATTTAAGCCTTTATATGTAACTAATCATGACTTCGTTTGGCAATTTCATTCGATTTGCATTTCTTTAGGATTTTCCCTATCAAACAAGTAGGACAATTTGATATTTGTAGGACATTTCGTCCCTTCTCTGTCTCTAGCCTAAACACAGCAAAGAATTGTATTTTTGGAGAAATGTTATTTTCACACGCCTTCATTTCACTCTTTTTTTTTTTTTATACTTATACTTGCTTGCATCTCTATTGATCTCGTACCAATTCGCTTATTCTTTAATTAAATATTAATCGTCTATGCGTGTATGACTATATAAGTTTTCACTAAATTATCTTTAAAAAAAATCACTAACACTCCCTCTTTTCCAAAATACATGTTTGAGTCAACCACTGCACATGTGTCAATACACAACTTTAACCATTAATATTTTTAATTATATATAACAAAAAATTATAAAAATTTAATATTTTGAAAATATTAATTGAGACAAATCAAACAACATCTTAGATGTTAACATTTGTATTTATATATTAGTTAAAAAATATGGTCAAAGTAAGCTATGTAAATAGTGCACATTGTAAAATTGCGACATATATTTTGAAACGGAGAGAGTAAATAATACTCCATCCGTTTCATAATACTTGTCGCTTTTGAGGAAATTACACATACCAAAAAATCAAATAAATTGTTATTTTTGATGAAATTCTGTGTTTTTTCTATAATACCCTTACCCATTTATTATTTCATTCTATTATTTCTCCTTATACAATAAATAAATAAGGGTATTATTGATAAACCAATAATTGATGTTGCATTGAAACTTGAAAGTGACAAGTAAAGTGAAACAAAATTATTCTTCAAAAGCGACATGTATTGTGAAACGGAAGGAATACCACATCTGTATTAAGATAAGCGAATTATTTGATCATTTCACACCTATTAAGAAAAATGTGCAAGTGAAAGAGAGAAAAATGATTTTAAGTGTCTTTGTCAAGTATTGATGGATTCACCATTATTATAAATGCAAAGGGGAAATATTGAATTGGAAGTGATAAAATTAATATTAATTAGAGTGTATAATTCGAAAAATGTAATTAATATTGTATCGAAAAATGAAATAAGTCAATTATGTTGAGACAACCTCTTTTACAAATGGATCACTTATTCTAGGATAGAGGGGGTGTTAAATATTATAAACAATAAGTGATATCTAATAATGCATCATTGTTATTCAATTTATAAAAAATCAGGTGATCCAACTTTAAACTTTTTTTTTTAATTACAGAGAGGGTTGAACGCCCCCAACTTTAACCTTTTTTGACCAAATATATTGTGCGGTAATTGTTAATTCCTCAAAATGCCTAGTTAAATGCTAGTCATAATGTGTGTCACCCTTGCAATATCAAATTATTTTTTATCAATCCCAAAGTAGCCGTGTAAATATCAATGAATCCAATATCACATATTGGCTAGAATGGTCATGCATTTCCATGTGTTATTCTACCGAGATGTCCAAGACATTCTTATTATGAACTTCCTCAGGTCTCAAATGTAAGAAATTTTTTATATTTTAGATTCATTCAATAAATGATGCACGTGGTCTTCATTATGGACCACATACATCGTTTATTGAATGAATCTAAAAAGTGAAAAAAAAAATTACATTTGAGACCGAAGGGAGTAGGAGGGACGAATCTTATCTACATCATTCACACCTTTTCACATGGTTTATTGCAGACCCAATAACCACAACTTTCAATGTAGGGTTTGTAGTAACTTCAAGTCCATGAACTAATCACTATGATCGCATGAGAATCACAAATCCGACTTACATATAACAATTGTGTAACATTCATGGTAGGTCAATCAGTATAAATGTTACTCGTAATATTTATACCTATGTGAAAATTTGATGTATCATATCTATTAACGGTAAGATATGATCATCAATATAGGTACATGATAGTTTATTGGTATTAATGCTCTAATATTTAATAGGGTCTCATGATCAAGTCAAGCTTGATGTTTTATTAAACAAACTATCTATTATAAGGACTTTATTATGATATATTTTTAAGGCAAAATTTCATGTTTAGTCCCCTAACTTAATTTTAGGTACATAGTTTAGTTCTTTATTCTTATCAACCGTAATAGAGATCATAAAATTATATTATATATTTCTATTGATGTTAACTAAGCCATAGGAAAATATTTTATAGCCATTAGTCATAATAAATTATGATATATTTCAATATAGACCATACTTGAAGTTACAGTAGCATATTCATCATCTTCATCTATTATCTATATCTTCAACCATTCTCTTGAAGTAATTCTTGAAATTGTATTATAATTAACCATGCGAAAAAACAGACGTTGACAAATATATTTCGACATTTTAAAGCGATTACACTTGATTCTTATTAATAGTCGTTGCAAATGAAACAACTAAAGAAATTTGTCTTCGTTGAAAAGTGAAAGGAATTCTTATGTTAGAAGGTGTTAGAGATAACCTAGGTATAAACGTTGTCGTCGATAATACTTCTGAATATCACATTTCCTTTGAAGCATGTATTTTCTCATCCTTGTTGTAATCACTCTTGTTCCATCGCATAATCCTATTTTTTATTTATATTCATTAATAGCATCACTCACACTCCTACTTTTAATCTTAGATTGTGACTCGGAAGTCATGAAGTAATATTTGTGTTGAGAAATTTTGAAGTGTGAACATCGTCCAGTGCATTACCATCCATGTTCCGTGAATATGGCGTATTGTAACTCAAATACACTTTCCTCAATTTTTCCATTCCCAATACCCAAATTCCAATAAAAAAAATAATCTTCTTTCTCCGATGTTTTTGGTTAATTTAAAAACTTCACAAAAATTTCAAGGATATGAAGAATTAATTTTAGCCTCGCGTTTTTCATTCTTTCTTATACATAAATCCAAAAGCTTTTTTTTGAAGGAATAAGTCCAAATGTTTATTACACTTGTTTTATAAACTATATAAATGATAACCCATTAAGGTTGGTTTAGTAGTGTTGGTTGATTCTCCTGGTGCCAATGTGACCTAGTTTGACTTCTTAATAGAACTAAAGCATATAAATGATAAGATTTTTTTTTTAATTGGCTAATTTTGTTAAGGCAAACCAGTGCAAGACGCACTTGGCTGCAAAAACAACATACACTGATGCCGCCTATAGACGCGTAACATCACACGATCACAGAAAAACCAGACCAAAGAAAATCCACCAAAAGAAAAGGAGGAGACCTCTAACCGCACCCCACCACTAACAGAAAACACACAGGATCCCTAGCAGTAGCAGGCTGCACAAAAACAGCCCATAACTGTCTCCAGCAAACCCAAACAGACCCAGCCAGCAGCTGCTAAATGCGCGCCCCCTGCCTGCTCACTGCACCACCTGTTAACTAGACATCTCTACCTTAAAAGACAATCTCTAGGATTCCAATGTCATTCGTAAAACAAGCAACTCAGAATTTTAAGTCTATTTAAACTCTATCGCCATGAAAGCACCTTCACATCCTCCACTAAAACATCAGCCGCTTTTACCTCATTATGGAAGATAATATGATTCTTAACTTGTCAAATAACCCAAATTGTTGCATGCCAAATAAGCCAAAGACCTCGATGGATCTTCTTATTTATTCCTTCCTTACTCCAACATTCCTAATGAACAAATAAATTTGGTGGAGTGATGAAGGAAATTCCACTTCATCACCTTTGCCCCAATGTTATTTGTGACATTACAATGAAGAAATAAACGTTTTGACAATTCTTCTTCCCTTGCATATAATACACACAACGTTGGAATATCCGGTGGTAGAATGTTCCGCCTCGCTAAATTTCTTCTCATTAGAATTCTATCAAGAAAAAGTTTCCAAGAAAAAACAACCACCTTTGACGGGGCGGGACTTTTCCAAATATAATCCAATACTCTCCTCTCCTCGCCACCCTAAACTTCCTCCCATAACAACAACCTCTCTAACTTCTTATAGCAAGACTTCACTGTAAACATCCCTCCTTCCTCCGCTTTCCACCACCACATATCCTCCTTGTTCTCCCACCTATGCCCCTCCAAATCCTCCATCAAACTTATTAGAAGCTCTTCCTCCAACACAAAAATATTCCTTCGCCACGAAAACCCCCATTTTTGCCCATCCTCCTATGTTCGTCTAACTTCACCCACTTTTGCCTCTTTACTATTAGAGATAGCAAAAAGTCTAGGATATTTAACACAAAAAGGTACCTCCCCCTCCATGGGTCCTTCCAAAAACTAGTTAACATACCATCACCCACTTTTCTCTCCACCTCCGAATTGAACCATCGAGATTGACATGCTTCCTCTAGCTTGACAATGTCCTTCCACCACTTCAAAGTGTACCTAGGCCACACCCCTCCTCCCTCCTCCATCAAGTTTAGAACCCGCCCACCATATTTATCAATGAGAACATCTTACCACATACATTTCTCATTTTGGATCAATATCCATCTCCATTTGGCCAAAAGACTCAAGTTAACCACTCTAACATCCCTCACTCCTAACCCGCAATTACTCTTCGGTTGACACACCCTCGTCCACTTGACCCAACTTATCTTATTCCCCCCCCATAAGAATTGTCGTTGAATAATAACAATCTTTCGCCATACCCTCGCCGACAATTTTAGAAAAGATAAATAAAAGATAGGTATAGAGTTAAGTACCGAGTTTAGGAGTACAATACGACCACCGAGACTTACATACTTGTTCCCCATGAATGAAGTTTCTGAGACAAATGTTCCCTTCGATACAATTAAAAAACTCACATCCCAATCCCATGAACTCACTCGACACATTAACCCCCACCAAACCACTTTTGTGAAAGTGCACCTTAAGACCCGAAGTCATTTCAAAACCTCTCAACAAAGCTTTAAGGGTCCAAAGATTTTCCACCAAATCTTTTCATATACAAAGAGTATCATCCACATATTGAAGATGTGAGATCCCCAAACCTTTGCTCCTAAACACAAACCCCTTGAACAAACTTCGTCTCACCGCATTCCGCATCACCCCACTAAAGCCCTCTGCCACCAAAAGAAAAAGAAATGGTGCTAATGGGTCACCTTGCTTTAATCCTCTTTGGATCAATCTCCTCCGTTGGACTTCCATTCACAAGAAAATGCATACTCCCTCCGTAAACATACGCCTTCATCCAAGCCATCCATTTATTGCAAAAACCAACCCTCACCATCATGCACTCCAAAAAACCCTAATCCACCGAATCATAAGCCTTCTCAAAATCCACCTTGAAAATTAAACATTGCCTTTTCATTCTTCTCGCAAAATCTAAAATTTCATTCACCACTAAAACCCCATCCACCAAATTCCGTCCTTTAAGAAATGTCGATTGTGTGGGTGAGATAATAGAATTTATCACTCCGACTAACCTTCATGCCAAAACCTTAGAAAGAATTTTATATAACGTTCCTAATAAGGATATTGGCCTAAAATCCTTCAATGCTAAAGGAGAGGAGATTTTCGAAATCAAAGCCACAAAGTAAGAGAGTAAACCTTTTGGCACCACCTCATTCGCATGAAATTGGTCCAACAAAATACACACTTCATCTTTAATCAAATACCTAAACTTTTTCACAAACGCAAAATTAAAACCACCCGGCCCCGGACTTTTATCACCATCACTCTCCTTAACCACCCTTTCAATCTCCTCTAAAGTGAACGGAGCAACCAAGTAAGAATTTTCCCCTTCGGACAAGGTGTCGAAAGGAACCCCATCCAACTTAAGACGCTCCCAAGAACTCGAAGACACATGATTTGTGAAGTATGCCACCATCGTCCTCCGCACCTCATTTGGTGTTTCCACCCACTCCTCTTTCAGATTTAAAGTGTTGATAGTATTCCTACTAGATCGCACCTTCACACATTTATGTAAATATTTTGAATTCGCATCTCCCTCTTTCAACCACCTCAAACAAGATCTTTGCATCATCATTGCATTTTTTGCCCGCAAAAGCCTCCATAAATCACCAAACAAACTTTTCCTTGTTAAAAGCTCTTCCCCATTTAAGGCTCCTTCCTCACCTTTCTCATCCAAAGCCGCAATATCCTCCATCGACTTCCCTATCCGCTCCTCCATCCCCTCATATTCCCCTTTATTCCACTCTTTCAAGTGAGATTTTAACATTTTCAATTTTTCTTTCAACACAAAACCCATCCACCCACTAACAGAAGTCCTCATCCACCACTCCTCCACTAACTTTTTAAAATTGGTATTTTTTAACCAAACATTGTTGAATCTAAAAGGTTTTAGACCCCAATCCCAACCCCCAACCTTTAGTAACAAATGACAATGATCCGACACATCTTTTGAAAGCACCCATAGAGATGTTGCACCCCAATAATGTGTTCATTCCTCAGAGGTTAAAATCCTACCAATACTACTCATCGCAATACCATTAGGATGATACCAAGTAGTGTCTTCCCAACACATTCAAATCATCCAACTCCACCTCATGTACAAAGTCATTAAAAAAATTCATTTCTAATACTTGTGACTAAGAAGCTTCATCATTCACTTCCCTCCTCTCATCCCTATTACTTACCGCATTAAAGTCCCCCAAAATACAACACACCCCTTCCCCCAAACTTCTTCTAACCGCCACTAAACTATCCCACAATCTTTACTTATCCTCCACACTACCCTTGGCATATACATTTATCACAAAACACTTCCTATGATGGACCCCCCCCCCCAATTCAAACACACTCCCACAAAACCTTCCCCTACAAATGTGAAGTTAAGTCTAGAGATGACCTTATTACCCATGGATAAAACTCCTCCACTATTCCCTTCCGAAGGAAGGAACACCCAATCACAATCTTCGGTCCCCCACAAATTAAAGCAAAAATTAGATGTGATGACCTCCATCTTAGTCTCTTGGATAGCTATAAAGTCAATGTTATGGATTCTATTTAACTCTCTAATTTTATTCCTCTACAACACTCCCCTCAAACCTCTTATATTAAAAGTTAATATAATCATAAATCACCATTTTCGGCATTCTTGAAAAGAAATTGTTAGCAAATATAGTTTGTTCGGCATTCTTGAAAACATTAGTTTAAACATTGATTTTACTTTCATTATTTAGCCAATAATGTTTATTTTAAATTAAATAATAATTTGTATTGATTGTAGTTATTTTTTTTTAGGGATTTTATTGGTTGTAGTTGTGTACCCATCCCGTAACTTATACTTATTTTCACTTTATTGTTCTTTTTGTTATGAAGATTTTCGCTCATTCTTCTATTGAATACTACGAAACGAAATTCTTCATCATAACAATGACAAAAGTAAATCCTTCATCTTAAATAATTTCGTACTGACTAACTAATTTGTAGTACTATGCAAAAACCATGCTTTTATATAGTCGACCATGAGTTCTGCTCTTTACCTAAAAGTTTTTGCTCATTCCTAAGTGAAATGACCAAAATGCCCTTGCATGACTTAACCACAACACATCTGCAACAGAACATAAACTCAAGCTACCTCAGATCAAAATAGGCGTCGAAATTCTCTTCTCTGACACTAGAAAAATGTAAGCTGAATCGGCAATAAAACTATATCGAAAGTGGGAAAAATGGCCCAAAAAATATGCAACAGCAAGTCAGCAAAACATGACATTGCAGCAGACCTCCCAAATGAAAAACGTGTAGATATACTACCAAGAAAATTCTCCAATTCCTAAAAAAGAGTATGATTCTCTTAATGTTCACTCTTGAGTATTCATAACAAAGAGAATAAAAATATCCAAAAATGTTAAAAAGAAACCAGTAACTTTTTATGGTACAATTTTTGGCAAATTCAAATAAGAGAACCTAATTAAACTCACAACAATATATGGTATGAGTCCTTGGAACTTTTTAATGATACACAGAAGGAAGGGTAACTAACGATGAACATATAAAAATATATCATTTGATAAGGATTCAATTTTTTAAAGATACATGAAATTTAAAATACCAAAATCTCTTTTTAGGGAAAAATACCAAAAGCTTGTCTACAAAGAACCTAAACCACCCACCGCCAATATAACTAACTATGCAGAAAATATGTCGCACAAAACGACTAAACAATAACACCAAAGGAAAACTTGAAACTAAAGTAGCACTGCAGATTTTTTTTTTTGGCTTAATAGCAGTTTTCGCCCCTAACTTTCACGAAGTTGCGATTTTGGCCCCCTAAGAAAAAAAAACTACAAAACCGCCTCATAAGTTTTGCAACTGTAGCAGTTTTAGCCCCCAAGGCAAAAAAAAACACGTGGCACCTCACTTAGGGTGCCACGTCAGCGTAGACCGAGTCAAAATTGGCCTTGGGGGCCAAAACTGCCACATGTGCAAAACTTAGGGGGCGGTTTTGTAGTTTTTTTCTTAGGGGGCCAAAATTGCAACTTTGAAAAAGTTAGGGGACTAAAACTACTATTAAGCCAAAAAAATTACATACATAAAACACACGGTGCAGCATAACACACACTGACAGAGCATCACCTTCTCATTAAAGTCTCACTCTTCATCATCTTCAACATATAAACTCAAATAGAGCCACACCACCATCCTTCGCATCAAAGTGATATACCTGCCACATTCTCAGTCTCCACCACTCTTTTTGGGTGCATAACTATATTGAAGAAATCAAGAACTACATAAAAAAAACAACCAATAAAGCACAAAAAACAAAATACTGAGTAAAAGTGCAATTTTACTCTTAAAACTCAGTAAAATAAAGCTCAAATAATAATAGGTACAAAATTAAAATCAATACAAACATTTGTCATGACATAACTACCACAAAACCAAAATTGATTCATTAAATCTTTTGCACCTAACTATTGGGAGAGTTACTTTTCTATCTAGTCTTCTTACTTCCCTCAATTTAAAACTTTCTCCAACACCAATAGTTGATGGATCCTCTTGTTCTACATCAATATTATAGTGGAGTTATGCATCCCTCAGTAAACATAATCTAACCGAAAAGGAAAACCTGCAAAGGTGAAGAAAAAATAGGGAGAAAAAAAATCAGAGAGAGACCAATACATCCAATCCAAAATCAATGAATATTATGATGAATACTGATCTAGATCATCAACGATCATGACAATCACCTTCCAGTGATTTTTTTGAAATCCCTCTAATTGCTTTTATGGATTGAACATTCACCTTCTGCCACTGTCTTCGCTCCCTCTGATTCATAGTGGGATGAAAAACTATAGGAACACGTTCAACAAACACTAATCTTTTGTTATCCCTCATTAAATTAGTCACTGATCACAATGTATAACCATGCATTTAATGATAGCAAGGAGGGAAAATCTTTGTTGACTGGGGTTAAACAATTGCTTAACCTAATAAGTTTTATTAATAAGAGATAAGAGAAGAGATAAGAGATAAGATATATGGTAACACATACTAGTACACATATTGTAACTTAATTAATCCTTCGGAGAAATATCTAGAAAACAAATAGTACAATGTAAGAATCAAACCATGGGATCCATGGCCAGGACAGTGCTAAGATTCATAGGGTACATATACTCGGTGGAGCCATTCAAGATTTGTTGGACTATGATTCTGCAAGCTTTTTCAGATGGATGTATTGAATCCCAAAATGCATAGAGGTCTCGATTTGGGCACAAGTTTGAAAGGGGCAAACATGGTCCAATCCCATTGTATAGGCCTTGCCCACAACAAGCTTTCTTTGATGTAACAAATCCTGTTCACCCATAATTCGTTGTAAGTTAGAAAATAATTTTGAACCCCTTTAATTCAACACAAAAATTCCCTTGATTTAAATTTTTGAAAAAGAAAAATTTAGAGTAAGAGAATATGATATTTCAATCGAAAGTAGAGAAAACCTTAAATGACTAATTTTTTTTAAATTAGTAACAATTATATAAAATAAATAAATCAGAAAGTAATCAAATAGTTTTTCTAAATAATTTTCATTTTTTTCATTTATGCTTTTTTCAAGCTTAAATAATACCTCATTAAATTTGGTAGTGATTATTTTAAAATTAAAAAATTATTTCTTACTGCAAAATTAACATAAAGATTGATAACATTGAGGTTTAGTGCACATACCAAAAGCATGAGGGTTGTTAACAAAATCCATGAATATTTTATGTGCAATAACAGCAATGAAGACATCATCACCAATCTCTGTGTTGAGTTCTTTGATCATTTCGACAAATTGTCGATCATATAAAGAGGCAGCTCTCACGAGTTCAACATTACAATCACCGTTTCTACTCCATAGAGCTAACTCTACAGGTATACAACACCCCATTGGTCCCATGCCCATTACAAGAACTTTACGACCTCCCAAATCATAAAATTTCTGCACCCGTTAATTAAACATCCTCATAAGAATCAAATAGTAATTTAATCGATCATGCTAACTAGTGTCCTTGATACATTAATCAAGGAAGAAAAAAAAGTTGGATCCGGATTCTCGGCAGCTCTAATGTCTGTAGTAACCTCTAACTCATAATTCACATCCATTGGATTAATCTGGGTGAACATATATTAGCAAAATTCTTGTATTTTTTCAAACAACAAAAATCTATTATATTATTTATAAATTAATAAAAACAAATTAGCACAAAAAACATGATATCAATGTTATTCTTTTTAAAGGGAAACATAATTTTTTTTTGGAAAATGCTAACAAGTGACTTTGAGGTATTGTTTAAACAACCAAAAGTAGTAACTTTTGCATAGAAAGCTGTGTAATTATGACATTTACATGTGTTTGACTTATATTTTCAAGATACAATTTCTTATTATGGATTCCTTAAATAATTTTCTTACGGCACTTGTTAACCTAACCTTTTTTTAAATAAATAAAATATATTATGTATGTAACCCCGACATACACTTCTAATTTCGATGATGTATTCCGAGTACAACACATGTTAGTATTTGAAACCAACATAACATCGACATATATGATTATATTTTTTTATTACTTTCTCAAAATATTATTGATATTGATGTATTAGTTTGTATATGATGTTTGTGTTTACAACTATATTGCATAAGTACGAGTACGATACCAATATAATACATGTATGTCAAAACATGAGTTAAATAATAAAAAGAGGAAAACATTGAGCAAAAATTTGTGTTACTATTTTGAAGCATGTGCCATGTATAGTTCAATTGTCAAGAATTTATTATTCACATTGGAGAATGTATGATTCACATTAGAAAAATACAACTCCAACGTTGGCTAAAGATTAGCCTAGACAGAACATATAAAGTTTGAGCGTTTAAGGGTCTTGATAACAAGTGTCTCCATAACACTTTTTAAGAACGATAAATAATAATTTTTAATAAAAAAAATGTGTATTCAATGCATTGAAAATTTAAACATTAGATTTTTTAAGGAATAATTTTTTCATTTTATAAGTCAAGACTGGCTTCTTTTTTTGAGAAGTCATGATTGACTTCTCTTAACATTTTTTTTATGTGTACATTAATCACGAATTGAAGTCTTGACTAATTTGTTAAAAAAACTTAAATATCTAATACATATTAATTACTCCATCTGTCTCACAAAAAAATAATTTATTTGTAAAAAAAATTGTCCCAAAATGAACGACTCATTTTACATTTCAATATAGTATAATCACCTACTTTCGAATTATACATTTTAATTTATATCAATTGCATCATTTTCAATTCAATTCTTCTACTTTGCATTAATGATAACGGTGAATGTACCACTGCTTGTCAATGATACTTAAAATAATATTTCTCTTTAATTCACTTATACATTTTTCTCAATATGTGTGAAATACCTAAATTTATCACTTATTGTGAGATGGAGGGAGTATTTTATAAATATGGATCACTTTTCTTAATATTTTATAAATATGACACTTAATATATTTTACTTTGGTTTCCTAAATGCATATATACACATATATATAGGGGTTTGCTAACTTAGACAACAAAAAACATGAAGTTGCAAGTTAGCAAAAGTGCACCTTTTTATTTGGACAAAAAAACTAATATCTACTGTGTAAATCAATTTAAAGTAAGAAATAGGTTAGTAAATATCCCTCAAGCTATTTATTATGAAATAAAAGTGGGTCTAAGTTAGCAAATTGATGCAAGTTAACAAATATGACATAATTGACTAACACGGTACACAAAAATATTCCATAGTTTATATTTGTGACATATATCTTACCTACTCGTTCTTTTATCCAAATTCAAACACATTAAGTGCAGCTAAGATGACAAATACATATTTGAAGTCACCTCACAACATATCAAATATCTTTGCAATTCTTTTATCATTTAAGTTGTACTTAAAGGAACATATGTATTACCTACTTTTTTTTGACAAAATATGTATTACCTACTTAAAGATCAAATAATACTATATAAATAAATTAAATTAATGAAAAATGTTAAATAGTGCCCCACGCTAGAGTAAACAAATACTTCATTCGTTTCATATTAGGTGTCCTTCTTGAGTTTTACATGATTATTAAGGAAATAATTAATGGTGTTGATTATAATGCAATAAATAAGGATATGTTAGTGAAAATAAATAAATAAATATTGTATTGGTATTACAAAAGAAAGGCTTAATAGCAATTTTGGCCCCCTATGTTTCAAGAAATTGCGATTTTGGCACCCTAACAAAATAAAATACAAAATCGCCCCCTAAGTATTGCCTCTTTTGCAGTTTTGGCCCCCAGATCAATTTTGACCAAGTCAAAGCTGACGTGGACGACACGTGTGTATTTATTTTTTAATTTTTTTAAAATTTTTTAATTAAAAAATAAATAAATAGACACGTGGCGTCCACGTGTGCATTGACTTGATCAAAATTGGTCTGGGGACCAAAACTGCAAAAGGGGCAATACTTAGGGGGCGGTTTTGTATTTTATTTTGTTAGGAGACCAAAATCGCAACTTCTTAAAACATAGGAGGTTAAAACTTCTATTAAGCCTAAAAGAAACAAAAGTTGAGGCAAGGAAAATTAGGAAAAAAGACACCTAATTTAAAAGGAGTGAGTATAACATAAATATTTTGAAATTTGTGTAGTCAGGCTCTTGGAAATATATAAAATGTTTTTTTCAATGAAAAAACTCTGTGTGGATCCTCGACAGCTAGCATGTTTGCCGCGGTGTTTGCAACTTAATATCAACCATTGAATTGACTTATAAGATTGGATTAGAAACAATTAAAAAAAAAAAAACAAAAATGAGTCCTTAATTATATACCTAACCCAATTTACTCACGCTGCTCCACTAGGTCTCTGAATGTATTAGTTTTCAGTTGTTTTCAATCTCATTCTCAACATTTTTAAGGGTTTATTTATCTCAAATCTCATTTTTAGGGCTTTATAAAACAATTTCATTGTTAGGTGCGTTGAGATTAATCGTAACACAAATTTTTATTCTCCTCTTTTTATTATTTAACTCATGTTTTGACATACATGTATTATATTGGTATCGTACTCGTACTTATGCAATATAGTTGCAAACACAAACATCATATACAAACTAATAATACCCCCTCCGGTCCTTTTTATTAGAAACAAAAGTGAGAATTTTTTTTTATCCTTTTTATAAGAAACATTGACCAATTTTCAAGTATGTTTGATGCTAAATTTCATTTGTGCCCTTATTTATTATGAAAGAGAATATTAAAAATAAGTAAGTTGTTGGAATCAAGAGTAATTAATTTAGGGGTATTCATGAAGAAAAAAATTAAATGTAAAGGTGTATTAAATTAAGATAACTATTTTCAATGTATTTCTTTTGTCTTGATGATTTATGTTTTTTGTTTCTTATATAAAGGTCCGGAGGGAGTATTTATTGGGAGGTAATAGTACTCCCTTCTAGGCATGACAATGGGGCGGAGTGGGGACAGGTTTTACCTTCCCCATCCCCATACCCTATTCTCACATACTTACCCGTTACCCTACCCATACCCAACGGGGATGAGAAATTGAATCTCATCCCCATCCCCGACAGGTTCGGGGATCCCATCCCCATCCCCGTACCCGTAGTGAATCATTTTTTATTAATTTTTTTGTTTTCAAACCCGAATGGCAATATTGTAAAGCATTATGTTCCCTTTAACATTTCCAGAAAAGTGTCGCTTGATAATGAGATTTGCCGTTTGGACTGGAGTGAAATGATCTAGGGTTGTGTTTCTATTTATATAAAAGGGGTAAAAAAAAGTAATTTTTTACATTTGGGACGGGTATGGGTATGAGTTCGAGGTGGGTACATATAACCCCGTTACCCGTCCCATACCCGTGTTTTGAAATTGGGGAAAACCCATACCCATACCCAAACCCAGTCAAAGCGGGGAAAACCCGTCAAATCAGGGTGGGTATGAGCGGGTACCCACAGGAACGGGTATTGTTGCCATGTCTACTCCCTTCATCCTAACTTATAAGTCGCTTTGAAAAAAAAAGTTGTTCCAAATTATAAGTCACTTTACAATGTCAATGAAACATTAATATTACTTTTTATATTATACCCTTGACTGTTTATCATTCTTTCTTTTTTTTTTCAATTATTTAATTTATATTTCCAATACCATTTATTAAGGACAATTTTGTAAAACAAATCAAAATATTTTTCAGATAAAAAATTAATTACATTTCTTGATATATGTGAAATGACAAAACGTCTTATAATTTGGAATGGAAGAAATATTACCTTTAAAAAAATTTTGAATTCAGATATGAGATATGTCACGTAGTCTGGAAGAGAAAATTGGTAAAATCTTGCTGAAAATGGGACCCAATAATAATTGTTAACAAAATCGTTGCCTCCGAGAATGATGAGTGCAAGTGCTTTGTTGACTAGTTTCTTAGCTTCCTCTGCACCAATATGTGCACTCAACCTTTGCTGGTAATGTTCGAATAACTCCAATTGCTTGTCAATGTGCATGATGTGCAGCTGCCAAAAAATTATTTAATTTACAACCAATTGTCAGCTTTAGTTGTGAATAAAGAAACAAGCAAGTCTTCCATACTCATAAACTATGGGCACAAGTTTTAGACACACTTACATAAAAACAAAATATCGAAGGAAAATATTAATCGGTGTTTCTAGAAAATTAGTAAAAGAATCAAATATGATAAAAAAAAAAAAATTAAAAGACGTATAGTCAAACTCTTAGGAGCATAAAAAGTGTTTTTTCAATGTAAAATATTTCTCTTTCGTTTCCTTAAGAGTATAAAAAAGATTTTTCCTTAAACAAATACGAGCCGGACAGAACCGTGGGAGACGAGAGGATCTAGACAGTAGGAGGAGAGAAGATTTGTTCACAATCTGAATAAAATAATATATAAGAAGTGTTTGTTTCAAGTTTAAAAATGACATTCTTTGGAATACATGGCTAGAGAATGATTATACCCATGTTTGTTATAAGGTTTTGAAAATATATTCCTAATTATAAAGGTTCATGCGAATGAAGTAATTTCCTATAACTTCCCTTATTCCTATATGAGAAGGTGGGAATGTGCATTTTCATAGATTTTTTTTTTTTTTTAAAAAATAAATTGGAACTTCCAATTTTTTTTCAGGAATATCAACTTATTTGCCAAACACTTTTTTAAAAAAAAACCCAGGAATGAAATTTTTATATTTTTATTTCCGAGTAAGTTATTTCTGAGTATAATTTGTGTGTCACCGAAACAAACGCCCCCATAGTATTTAATTTCATTGGACAATTGTTTTGACACTGTTATTTTTAATCAGACAAAAATTAGTCATGGATCCGCCTCTTGAGACACCGAGGGAGTATTGAAAAGGATTATCAGTGTTTGATTCATGTTACTAACAATTTTGTCCTCCTATAACAAAACTAACCAGTCATATTTATAACATTAACAACTAACTAAACTTACAAATTGAATTCCGGTATCATTAAGAATTCCAACGCCTGCAGATGCAAAATTGGCACCAACTAAAAGTTTTTCATCGGTTAGCAAGGGACTCAAATAAGGGAGAGTCATTTCTAAACCAAGTTGCTCACCTGCAATTTAACCATTTCACAAAAGCAAAACTCATCTTTAAGCAATGCATGCAAATTAAAGACTAGAACCAAAACAATTCGGCATTGTTAAGCAAGTAAATTACATACACTATTTTCACTAACTTGTATTGAAGTTAAGAACAAGTTAAACACATACTGATTATGTCAGGAATGTTTAGACCATTAGAGAAACGTCCAGTGGGTTTGTGCGTAGGGAAATCAATGCCATATGGGGGAAAATCAGCACGTAATGTGGTAAATAAGAAATGATTGTTGCCATTATCTGCCAATGAATCACCAAAAACAAAAAAAGCTCTTGTTGGTTGAGCATAAGCAAAATCAAAGGCCGCAAACAAATTTGTTATCATTATTAAACAACACCTAAACACTACATAACTAGCCATGGCTAAGTTACGAGAATAAGTGAAGTGAAACTTTTTGCGCTATATATTGTGGTGATTAAGTGAAAGTTTGGAAATGTTGTGTGTGTGTGTGTCTATATATATATATATATATATATATTGAAAGACTACTACAAGTATACAACATTTTATAAAATAATAAAAATAAAATGAATAGAAATTAGGTTTGTTCTTGGAAAGCTTATTGAAAATATTTGTTTTGTAATTATTTTGTATCTCTTCCTTAGAGTATGTCAATTTAGACTGAACTAAGTAAATAATTCTTTGTGTGTTTGTTTCTCTCCACTCTTTATATTTTGTTTGTTTTCCAACCTAAAAGTCTCACCCAAAGACACTCAATTCTTATCCTTTATCCCTAAAACTTTGAGGCTACTTTAATTGTATTTTTACTAAATTCTCCAATGTGAATCATAAATTCTTGACAATTGACTATACATGGCACATGCTTCAAAGTAGTATATAATGTGAAGTACTAATATCACCTTGAAATTTTTTGTGTAGATATGTCACATTCTTTTTTAAAGCAAAAACGGTAAAAGGCTTGGAAAGAGTTAAATAATAGAAAAAGAAAGAAAGAAAACATGTAGTAGCTAATCTTGATATGAACAAGATGACACTAATATTCAACATGGTTGTATGGTTGAGAAAGACCTGATTGATTTGGAAAAATGTTATAGTTAATTGTTACTTTCCGGTATCATATATATTAGTCTCACGAATAATAGTAAAGGTGACAAAATGGATGAATTAGATGAATGTGGATTTGGTTCCTAACAGAGAAAGTTTTACCATATACCCCAACATATGTATCTTCACCCCTACAAATCACTTATAATTTTAATTTTGTCCTTTTTATCATTTTCCTTTATATTATTACACTTCCTTTTTTCACCCACGCTTTCAATGTTTGAGTTCAACATTAATGAGTGCACCCCTACACAGGGACGGACCTGAATAAAGCACGGTGTGGCAAGTGCCACACCAGTTCATGTCCAATTTTTTTTTTTATATAATTTTTTTATCGGCTCGCTATATATATTTACTCATATATTAATACCGACACTTAATTTTTTAATTTTTATACATGCTTTATATTTTTACTTATATATTAATACGATGACATTATTTTGTAATTCATACATGTGTCTATATTTTTACTCATATAAGAGAACCTATTTTTTTTAAGAGGAATGCTAACAACACACATTCTAATACACACTTTTCAAAACGCTTCATTTGATTGGTTAAAATTCACATGGCTTCCACCAAATTATGTGGGTCTCATATAAATTTGGTGGGTCCCAAGTAAAGTTTAACCAATCAAAGAGAATGTGTTGAAAAATGTGTGTTAGAATGTGCGTTGCTATCATTTCTCTTTTTTTAATTTATACACGTGTATATATTTTAACTTATATATTAATTCGGGGACCGTTTTTTTTTTAAATTTATACACATGTCTATATTTTTACTCATATTTAATACGGAAATAATTTTTTGTACAATTTGTACATATGTCTATATTTTTATTCATACATCAATATAATTTTTTTATATATAATTGCTATGCAATTGCGACTTGCTACTAAAAACGAGCGCACCGCGCTCACCCGTCCGTATGCACAGGTATCTTGCTAGAACATTTGACATTTCTTGTAACCTATATAGAAAGAGATGTTCTTAGAACAATTAGTAGTGATATAATTTTAGTTCATTTTCAACAAATGGAAAATAGATTATTTTCTTTGTACTTTTGATTGCTACAACTAATTTTAATATAATTTCTTATTAAATTATTTGACAAAAAATTTTTGCCCCACTAGATTTTTTTTGAAGAGGCGAAAAGGAAGCAAGATCAATAACACCACGACGATGGAGATTGTCCTTAGTAGGCAACCGATCACGGAACAACCTCCAAGCAAATAGCACAACCTTCAAAGGGACATCTTTATGCCACAAAGAAGAAATAGTCATCGATAAATCAATCGAAGGTTGAGAAGTTAGGAATCTATAAGCACTTCGAACAGAGAAAGCATAAGATGATTCCAATGTCCAAAGCCATCTATCATCCTTATCAACCTGCAAAGACACATTCTGAAGAAGTAACATAAGACCCTCCACCAACTCCTCCTCCCACGCAAACAACCTCCGCCTCCATCTCCACGCCTCACCACCCACACCCCAACCTAAATGCCCCACTAGTATTGAAATTAAAGTCCAGATCTGCCGCTGCCCCTACACATTTCATAGACATATTTCATAGAAAATTATTTGTTTAAAAATTTCCACAAAACCAAAAGAACATTATTTATTCTAAAAAATTTAAAAAAAATTTAAAAACCAAAACAATAGGATTGAACGATGCATTTTAAAACAAAACAAATAATTTGATTGATTAATATTCGGATCTCCATCATGGTTGCAGTGTTTTGATCTTATCGGACAAAAAGAAAGAAGAACAAAAAAAGTTAAAGTGAAAAATTGAAAACTTTCTTTCTTCTACAAAACACACATGTAGACACGATGATGCCGTGACCATTGTGAATTATGATCATATATTTTGGATTCAATGGTGTCTTCCACAACATATTATGAACCGGCACGATGATGCTCCTAACGATTAGTATGTGTTTTTCGCGATAAAGATCTGAACAAAATGGTGGTTTGTACTTACGGTTTCAAACGGCAAACCGAAACGGGTTCGGTAAGGGATTCTGGCAATAAGATGTAAACCAGAATGGATTGGGTAATGATCTCAGGTATCATACGCCAGATAGTCCATTAAAAGCCTCTAATTTTTTTTTATAAAAAATTCATCCAATCAAATCCATTAAATATTAAATTCATCTAATCAATCCATTATTAGATTATTAATGGATGGATATTCATCTGATCCATATATTAATGTGTATTACTTCTTCTTTTTTTATTTTTTGTCGAAATTAGTGTGTATTATTTATTTTTCCATGAATTCAGTCCAAAGAAACCTTATGCTACAAGGCCTAATAGTGATTCTTTTTTACCCCCTTGACTTTTTTTGGCATAAGGCCAATTAAACTAATAGATCAGAAATATTTAATGTTATTAATTAAATAATACATAATTAATGGGGTAGCAGTAGGTGGTCAACGGGCCGGCGTCGACGTTGACCACGACAGAGCTCCGTTCAAATTTTGACGAGTCGCAACGGAGACATGGTGGTCCAGTGGCGGTGCACGGTGGAGCTTCGGTGACTGGTGGTGGTGCTCCGGCGATGTACGGGTAGTCGCAAGATTTTATTTTTATTTTTATTTTTTATTAAGATAATAAATTATTAATTATATTAATAATTAATTTAAAAACCTATAGTTTTAAATCAAATCAAGAAAAAAAGTTTATATTTTCAGATTTTTTTACCAGTTTTTTATTTCTAAATTAATTTAATAATTTTTTAGTGTTTTAAATCGGTCTTAATTGCTCTGATACCAACTGATAAGTAATCAATTAAGACCGTCTTGAAAACAGACAAGAAACTTGACCCTAACCGCGACTTGCCGATAGAACCAAATTTATCAAACAAAGTGCGATCGTAACCACGACCTACTAGTAGAACCAACACTATAAAAGTTCTTGAACCAAGAACAAAGAAAATGCTCTCACAATATTGAAAACTCAAATTAATTAATCTTCAAATTGTCATTTGAGAAGTACATGAGCTTCTTATTTATAGTCAAGACCTGAAATGCTAGAAATAAATTCCCACTACCATGCATTTACCAAATATATTGATAAATGCATGGTTATTACCTATATAATATATTCTAACATGATTAAAATTCCCACTAGCCACTATAATGACTTAAAACACTACTTTGAAGTTTTAGAGAGCCTAGGATAATACAAAAGATCATCTAAAAAACCACCAAAAAAATAAAAACGAAAATTACATATTAAAATGAAGAAAATTGGAATATTAATCATAAACAACATAAGGTTACTCTCCCTTAACTAATTCTCTCAAAAAGATAAACATATTATTTTGTTAATTTAACCTAAATGCATTTAAAGTACTGTTTTTTCACCAATATATAGTTTAACACTTTGATACAAATCTATTTGACAATGTTTCGATCCTTGGTACAGTACTCTTTAAAAGTGGACAATGTCATTTTATATATTCAGTTTTTTTTTTTTGACATGCTAATATACGAATTTGTTTATGAATTGACTGGATGTTTATCACATGCACTATATTTTTTAATTAGAAGGTGCAAAAGCTACACGATCACAATTAATTTCTCCAATATTGTCACACACTAAATAATACAACATTTTATTACTGGAAATATAGCAATTGCAATTTATGAGATACAAGCCAGCATATTTTGCACCACAATCAACACTAGATATGGACTAGGGAGTCAATATATAGAATAAGATATATGGTAACACATACTAGTACACATATTGTACCTTAATTAATCCCTGAGATAAATATCTAGAAACTAATAGTGCAATGTAAGAATCAAACCATGGGATCCATGGCCAGAACAGTGCTAAGATTCATAGGGTACATATACTCGTTGGAGCCGGTTAAGATCTGCTGGACTATTATTCTACTAGCTTTTTCAGATGGATGGAATGGATCCCAAAATGCATAGAGTTCTCGATTTTGGCACAGGTTTGAAAGGGGTGTGCATAGTCCAATCCCATTGTATGGACCTTGCCCACAACAAGCTATCTTTGATGTAACAAATCCTGGTGACACATAATTTATTGTAAGTTCGAAAATAATTAAGAACCCCTTTAATTCAACAGAAGAATTCCTTTGATTTAAATTTTTTTAAAAACTATATTTTTAAAAGAAATTTTTTGAGTGAGAGGATGATGATATTACAATCCAAAGTAGAGAAATGACTATTTTTTTAAACTAGTAAAAATTATATTAAATAAATCAGAAAGTGATTAAGTAGTTTTTTTAAAAATAATTTTCATTTTTTTCATTTATGCTTTTTTTAAGCTTAAATAAATACCTTATTAAATTTGGTAATGATTATTTTCAAGTGAAAAAATTATTTTTTACTACAAACTTAAAATAAAAATTGATAAAATTTAAGTTAGGTGCCCATACCAAAAGCTTGAGGGTTGGTAATAAAATCCATGTGCATTTGATGTGCATTAGCAGCAATGAAGACATCGGCGCCAATCTCTGTGTTGAGTTGTTTGATCATCTGAATAAGTTGCGGATTATATAAGGAGGCAGCTCTCACGAGTTCCACATCACAATCACCATTTCTACTTCTCAGAGCCAACTCTGCAGGCACACACCCCATTGGTCCCGTGCCCGTTACAAGAACTTTACGACCTCCCAAATCATAAACTTTCTGCACCCACCCGTTAATTAAACATTGGTCATGTTAACTAGTGATCCTAGGACACTAATTAAGGAAACAAAAAGAGAAATTTCTTTCATTGAAAACATCATTTTTTTACATTTTAAGAGTTTGATTATGCAAATTCCGAAATATTTATACTATATTTGTTTACTGAACTAGTTCTCTAGAGACACTACTTAATATTTTTCATAAATTTTTCTAAAATCATATTTTCCATTAATTTAATTTATTTATATAGTATAAGTTGATATTTAAGTAGGTAATATACATGTTCCTTAAGTACAACTTATATGATTAAAAAATTGTAAAAATATTTGATATAATGTGACTCAACTTCGAATTTGTAATTCTCAACTTTGATACACTCAATGTGTTTGAGTTTAATCCCTGGATTCATTGGAAAAAAGAACGAGTAGGTAATGTATACTCCTTCCGTTCTAAATTGTATGTCGCTTTAGGGAAAAATATTTGTTTCAAATTATATGTCGCTTTACAATACCAATGCAACATTAATGTTACTTTTCCTATTATAACCTTAACTATTTGTTACTCTCTCTTCTTTCAATTCTTTCATTTATCTTTCCCATATTGTTTATTTGGATGTTGGTTGTTTTTATCCTTTTACTATGGTATGATAAATTTGCTTGGGATTATGTAAGAATCATGATTTTTGTTGGATTATGGTATAAATTATGAAATTTGAATGGAATATGTTA